>Ga0194049_1000102_pt1 | contig 33069 bp, 25 predicted proteins | sample JunL2225m_MetaG_FD_148665 | JGI IMG/M metagenome (GOLD analysis project Ga0194049, IMG submission 148665) | Anoxic zone freshwater microbial communities from boreal shield lake in IISD Experimental Lakes Area, Ontario, Canada - Jun2016-L224-25m | ecosystem: Environmental > Aquatic > Freshwater >... | reverse complement strand
GGGAACCCCCGCCGCCATACGAGGCTTCCAGAGCACTCACATCCAAGCCGTCGACGATAGCCACGACAAAACGCGCCAAGTGATCTTGTTCCAGCCATTCCTGCACAGGAATCACAAACGGCTGGTCGCGCTCAATGGGAATGAACTGGTTGCTCATGAAGGTAACCTCTGGATGGGTGGTGTCACTTTATCCTGTTTACGCTGGGGAAGCCAGACAGACTCCTAGGTCTGGTTGCCGGCTTAGCCCGTTGGTTCGACCAGCACCGGGCGATGGCTTACGGCAACCACAACCGATTTATTTCCGGCGAGGGCAAAATTTTTCCTCGATGGCTCAGACAACTCCGATTGACGGATCCATTGGGTGCGCTCCTCGTTGCCATTTTTTGCACAGCGTTGCAGCGAGTAATAATCCTCTTGTTCGCCAAACCCTATGCCTACGCCGTGGTGTTGAGTTGGAACATATTTCTGCCTGTGCTGGTGGCGAATACCCTGGGCTGTGTGTTGTTCATCTGGGTGCTGCGGGATTTGGATCGGGATCGGCTGGAAAACGAAAGGCAGGACGCGGAATTGCGTGCGCTGCAGGCGGTTATGGATCGCGACCGGATGGAAAGCGAAAGGCAGGAGTGGGAATTGTGCGCGTTGCGAGAGGCTGTGGAAAGTCATTTCATCCATCAAATCTTAAGCCCGCTACGCTTTTATGTTATCCCCGCAAATCCAGAAATGGCTCAAGAGTACCTGTTCAAACTGGAGCAATTTTTTAAGTCCACCCTAAGTTTCGCCGGATCAAGCACCATGCCGTTGCGCAAAGAATTGGAACAACTTGGGCGCTACATGGATTTGCTGCAATTGTACTTTATCGACAAGAAATTGAACTTTGGTGAAAAATTCCACTATGAACAGGCTGACATATCGGCATCACTCCTTGATTGCCACCTGCCGCCGCGCAGCCTGATCACACTGGCGGGAAACGCCGTGACCCATGGGATAATCGGGTGCGCCGGTCGGTTGGTCGTGAAGGTGGATGCCGTCGATCATGGCGACAGCATGGAAATACGTGTGACCGACAACGGTTGCGGCATCGAGTCGGAACGACGGAAGAAGCTCGGCAAGGAGCCTGTGGATTCCCCCGGCAATGGGGTGGCCCTTTACCAACTGAAGAGAAGCCTGGATCTGGCGTTTCGTGGCCGGGCCGGACTGTCGATCAACAGCGAACCCGGTGTCGGCACCGAGGTGGTATTGACCCTACCTAAACTGAAGAACGAGAATTTATGAGTAATAAACTGCGCGTCATTATAATTGACGATCTTCCATCTGATCGCGATGAATTGAGAGAAATTATCCAATACTATCACAGGGACATAGAAATCGTCGGCGAGGCTGATAATACAAAGGATGGGTGGAAGCTGATTGAGCAGGGTGGTATTGATGGCGTGTTTCTCGATATAAACTTCCCTGGAAAAGGAGAGGATCAAGGGATCGCTTTAGCGCATAGCCTACGCAAACTTGACAATCCGCCATGGATCGCTCTCATGTCGGCTAAGGACAATTTTGCCATAGAAGCCAACCCAGTCAATCCAGTGTATTTTATCGAGAAGCCAGTTGATAAATATAGGGTGAAAGAAGTGCTGGACACTGTGCGTCGTAGACATAAGTCGATGGAAACCTAGCGTATGGAAACCTTTATTGTACCGCGTAATCTATAAATATATTTGGTAAAAAAACTTCCTGATTAGCAAGTTGTTTCAGCCAAGACTTAAAACGCCGTCATTTCGGCATGGATGCCGAAATCCAGCGTCCAGGGAAGGCAAGCTTTGGCGTACTACATTGTCCAAATTAAGCACTTGAACAACTATCAAGTTACCGTCCATGGCCTGGATACCGGCATCCATGCCGGTATGACGAGGTTCTTGGCTTTAGCTGAAGAATCTTGCTAATCAGGAAAAACTTTACATAAAGTGGCATCAACCTTTTTAAACTCTACCCTGATGAGTAAACTATATGAGTAATCAACTGCAAGTCATTATAATTGATGATCTTCCCTGTGACCGTGAAGAATTGAAAGAAATTCTTGAACGCTATCACAGTGACATAGAAATAGTCGGTCAGTTTGATAATATAGATGCTGGGTGGAAGCGAATCGAGAAGGGTGGTATCCATGCCGTGTTTCTCGATATAAACTTCCGTTATATAACAGAAGGTAAAGAAGGGTACAAAGATAAAGGGATAGCTTTGGCGCATGCTATTAAGAACCTAGAGCATCGTCCCTACATCGTTTTCATGTCGGCTTCTGACGAGTTTGCCATAGAAGCCCACCGCGTCGATCCTGTGTATTATATTGAGAAGCCATTTGATAAGTATATTGTAAAAGAGGCAGTGGACAATGTGCATATTAGAATCAATGGTAATTATAATATCCATAAACCTCATCAACCTCCTCCCCCACCTAGTGAACCACCAGAATCACCGATTCCATCAGAGTTACAGCAAATCCTTAAAGAGCCCGAAGCAATGACCAAGGACGAATATAATTCGATATGGAAGCACTTATTATATCGCGCTAAACAACACCTGCTTGATGATTTCAACTCGGGATTGGAAAGGCTGACCTATACCCAGACCAAAATATTCTTGATTTTGGCCAACTTTGGTCTAACAACCAGAGCTATCGCATCGAGATTACACCCCGAGATTACAGAAAAACATAAACTCACACCTAAAATAAGAGTCATAGACGACCATCGCTTGGAAATCTATAAGAAATTAGTTCTAAGCAGAGTTGAAACTCCTCCACCGCGCGATCCCTCCCCACTAGGACAAAATGACGAATGTAACAAATCTGAACAATTGCGGAGAATTCTCGAAAAACTGCTGAAGGAAGATGCAAAATAGAGCATAGAAATTAAGCCTTGCATTTAGACTATTATCAAGAAACCCACTGAGTTTCTATCGAAATCCAAGGCTACTGAAGCGGATTCCTTCCTCGACAGTTTGGCTGGTTCCCACGCTCCGGCGTCAAAGCCATTAACTTAACGATTTTTCCGTTCGCCCTGAGCCTGTCCAAGGGTGGACGGAAAAATACAAATCATTGACGTTTAAACCGTTCATGGTTCGACAGGCTCACCACGAACGGCTTAAGTTAATGGCTTTGACGGTCCGGCGTGGTAACCCATCCCGGACGCTCTGCGTCCACATACCGCAGGAGCGGTTCAAGCTGCATTCCCACGCTGGAGCGTGGGAACGATCAAACCCCGCCCCGCTTCGCAAACTATGGCGCACCGCAGTCGGTTTCTCCGTAATAATACGGATATCGTCTCCGTAATTATCACAATATCTTTCTACACTCTCATCGTCTATAGTTTACGTCGAGTCCATTCAAGGCTCGAATCGAATGCGGCGACCTAGTCTATTGATTAACGAAACCGCAATGAGTACTTTAACCAAACTAACGAAAGGTGATTAAAATGAAAACGACAACTGTCAATACACAGGATGCCATAGAGATGCAAGGAATGCGTTTTTTGACTGATGCGGAGCTTGAGGAAGTCTCAGGGGGGAGGAGCTGGTGGGTTAAGTTTAGGGATAGGTTTACAGGAGCAGTAAAATCTGTTTTTGCTATTAAGCCTATCAATATTACTTTTGAGTTTTAATAGACACCAACTGCACCAGTGGTAAAACCTTTAGGTAGAATGGCTTATTTGAAAAACATCACTAAACTGTAAATAGTGAAGATGTTTTAAATAGATTAGCCAGAAACCTTCATGTTCTTGGAAAACTAACAGGGACGGGGCGATAAAACCCCGTCCCACATCAAGCCATTAGCATAGATTGGCTTGATGAGTGCTTTAACAACTAAACCTAAAAGGTGAAAAAATAAAAACGACAAATGAAAACAAACAAGAGACCCATGAAATACGGGAAATGCATTTGCTGACGGATATTGATGAACTCTCAGTATCAGGAGGAGGTCTCTTTCGTATTTCGGTACCGATTATTCGGTTGCCACCGAGTATAGGGCGTAAACTGACACCTATCCCAAAAATCCTACCTTTTCCTTTTAACCCGTATTGAAGGTTTTATTTTCTTTAACTGGATACGGTGTAAAATCGCATAGACCGATAGCGTAAAACTTTTACTAGTGGTACGCATTCTATTTCTTATAAACCTGATAAGGACGGGGCTAAAAACCCCGTCCAGACCTTTGAGATACCTATATCAATATCCAGAAATAAAATTGCACATTCCTTAAACCAAACAATAATATAGGTTCTTAAACATATGGCCCTCTTCCGAGAACAAGTTGTTACAGCCCAGCAAACCAAATGGCAAGGCGAAATCATTATGGTTCGCCCCTTGTCGTTTACTTTGCTGACTGCCTTTGCAGTTGGGCTAGCCGGTATTGTCTGCGCTTTTCTCATTTGGGGCACTTACACCAAGCGCAGCACCGTCGTAGGCCAACTGACCCCCGACACCGGGCTGTTGAAAATCTATGTGCCACAGCCCGGCATCGTCCTCGAAAAGCATGTCGCCGAAGGCCAAGCGGTCAAATCCGGCGATATTCTCTATGTACTGTCCAGCGAACGCCAAAGCAGCCGACTGGGCGACACGCAGGCGGCGATCAGTCATCAAGTCGAACTGCGCCAAGCCAGCCTGCGCGATGAAATGCAAAAAACCCGCAGCCTGCAACAGGAAGAGCGGGGCGGTTTGATTAAAAAGATTGATGCCTTAAAAAACGAACTTGCCCAACTTGCCAGCCAAATCGAGGGGCAACATGCCAGGGTGAAACTATCGGAGGAGACCGTGGCGCGGTATCAGGGATTATTGGACCAAGACTATATCTCCAAAGAACAATTGCAATTGAAGCAAGAAGAATTACTCGACCAAAAAGCCCGCTTGCAAAGTTTGGGGCGGGATCGGATTAGTATTGGCCGGGAACTTTCGGCACAGGAAACCGAATTGGCCGGGCTGTCCTTGAAGCACCAGAATCAAATTGCGCAGATTCAAAGGCTGTTGAGCAGTACCGGCCAGGAATTGACCGAGAGCGAGGCCAAGCGGCGGCTGGTGATTACGGCGACGCAGGCGGGCATCGCCACAGCAGTGATTGCCGAGGTGGGCCAGTCGGTGGACGGCAGCCGGCCCTTGGTTAGCATTGTGCCGACCGGTGCGAGTTTGCGGGCCGATTTGTACGCGCCGAGCCGGGCCATCGGCTTTGTCAAACCCGGCGACAAGGTGTTGATCCGTTACCAAGCTTATCCTTATCAAAAATTCGGCCATCAGCAAGGGGAGGTCGAGACTGTCGCTAAAACTGCCTTGCCCACCACGGAGTTAAACGGCCTTCCCACTGCACAAAGTGGTAATAGTGGCGAACCTTTGTATCGGGTCAGTGTGAAATTGGCGGCGCAGTCGGTGAATGCCTATGGCAAGCCCCAAGCCTTGCAAGCCGGGATGTTGCTGGACGCGGATGTGTTGCAGGATCAGCGCCGCTTGTACGAATGGGTGTTGGAGCCGCTTTACAGCCTTACTGGGAAACTTTAAACATGTTCATTCACCCTTTAATTAACTCTTTCATTAAATCCCCCCTAACCCCCCTTTTGCAAAGGGGGGGATTTAATCCAGGGCAATCGCATAAAGGAAAATGGCTCGTCATTCCGGCATTTCCCACCGGAATGACGATAATTTTTCATGCTCGTAGCCAAAACCATCGCTTTATGCGATTCCCCCGGGGATTTAATGAATTGGGGGTGGTGTCATGCTAGACCGGCTTTCCTTTGGTTTCGGTCATTCGCTGCCGCTGCTGCTGCAAACCGAGGCTACCGAATGCGGCTTGGCCTGCCTGGGGATGGTGGCAGGATTCCATGGCTACCGGACGGACTTGGCGAGCTTGCGCCGACGTTACCCGGTTTCCCTCAAGGGCACTACGCTGGGGGCTTTGATCCGCATCGCCCATCGGTTGGAATTGTCCACTCGGGCATTGAAACTCGACATGGAGCATCTGGGCCAGTTGAAGCTGCCGTGCATCCTACATTGGGATTTTAACCATTTCGTAGTTCTGAAGGCGGTCGGCATCCGCACGATTGAGATTTACGACCCGGCGATGGGCATCCGCAAGTATTCATGGGATGAGGTGTCGAAGCACTTTACCGGCGTCGCGCTGGAGCTTTGGCCCAATCCCGGCTTCAAACCCACGGAGCAGAAACAGACGGTGCGTCTGCGTAGCCTGCTCGGTCGAGTCACCGGGCTGTTCCGCTCGTGCGCGCAAATTCTGCTATTGGCGCTGGCGCTGGAAGTGTTCGCCCTGGTCAGCCCGTTTTTCCTGCAATGGGTTATCGACAATGTCTTGGTGTCAGCCGACCGTGATCTGTTGACGACATTGGCCTTGGGCTTTGGCCTGTTGATGTTCATGCAGCAGGCGGTGGGCTTGGTGCGCGGCTGGGTGATGATGTACATGGCCACCAACCTCAATGTGCAATGGCGGGCGAACGTGTTCACGCATTTGCTGCGGTTGCCCGTCAGCTATTTTGAAAAGCGACATCTTGGCGATGTGGTTTCGCGCTTCGGTTCCATCGACACCATTCAGCATACGCTGACGACTTCGTTTATGGAGGCGATTATCGACGGCTTGATGACGTTGGTGACGCTGGTGTTGATGTTCGTCTACAGCCCGCTGCTGGCCTGGATTGCGGTAGGAGCAATGGCGCTGTACGGCATTGGGCGTTGTATTTGGTTCATGCCGCTGCGCCATGCCACCGAAGAGCAGATCATCCATGCCGCCAAGCAGCAGAGCCACTTTTTAGAGACGGTGCGCGGCGTCAAGACCATAAAGCTGTTCCAGCGACAGGATGACCGCCGTTCCACTTGGCTGGCGTTGCTGGTCGACCAGATCAACGCCGACTTGCGTACCCAGAAGTTGAATCTATTGATCCATACCCTCAACGGCGTGTTGTTCGGGCTGGAGAATATCTTGATTATCTGGTTCGGGGCGAAGCTGGTGATGGATGGCAATTTCTCCGTCGGCGTGTTGATGGCGTTCAACGCCTACAAAGGCCAGTTCGATAGCCGGGTGGCTTCGCTGATCGACAAGTTCGTCGAGGTGAAGATGCTGCAATTGCAAGGCGAGCGGCTAGCCGATATCGTGCTGCACGAGCCAGAGGCGACCCATGCGCGGCTGGCCGTCGATGACGAAACCACGCTGATCCCATCGCTGGAAGTCAAAGGTTTGCGCTACCGTTATGCCGAGCAAGAGCCTTATGTGCTGGACGGCGTGGATTTCAAGATCGAGGCGGGGGAGTCGGTGGCGATTGTCGGCCCGTCCGGCGGCGGCAAGACCACGCTGATCAACGTCATGCTGGGCATTTTGCAACCAGTCGAAGGCGAGGTGTTGATCGGCGGCGTCAGTGTGAACCAGGTTGGCCTTGACACATTGCGGCAGATGGTCGGCACCGTATTGCAAGACGATGTGCTGTTCGCCGGGTCGATTGCCGACAATATCAGTTTTTTCGATACCCAGGCTGACCAAGCTTGGATCGAGCAATGTGCTTGGTTGGCCGCGATCCACCTAGACATTACCGCGATGCCGATGGCTTACAACACGCTGGTGGGGGACATGGGCACGGTGCTGTCCGGTGGGCAGAAGCAGCGCATCCTGCTGGCCCGCGCTTTGTACAAGCGTCCGAAGATATTGTTCCTAGACGAAGCCACCAGCCATCTCGACATCGAGCGCGAGCATCTGGTGAACTCGGCGATCAAGACTTTGCAAATGACGAGGGTGATTGTTGCCCACCGCCCGGAGACCATCGGCACCGCCGACCGCGCCATCGTACTGGCCGGGGGCAAGGTGGCGCAAGAGTTTGTAAGTCCTAAGTTGCCGCTTGTGGGGGCATGAACGCCATGAATTCGCTACCCCACACCTTTGGGTGGAGCAAGGCCAGAGCCTTAGTGTTGATCCCCGCTATAGTCATTACCCCTATACCGGGGTATGCCTACGATCTCCTGTCGGACCCCTTCAATGTCATGGAGGAAGTCCCCGCCACACCTGCCAAAAACACCCTATCAAGCATAGGCAACACTTGCCAATTCAACGGGCCGTCACCCTCCCCTTTGACCCTGGTCGATGCGGTGGAGCGGGCTCTTTGCAATAATCCGCAAACCCGTCAAGTGTGGGCCAATGTCAAAGCGCAGGCGGCCGCAGTGGGAACCGGATGGTCGGCATACCTGCCCACGCTACATGGAACCGGCCGCTTCAACTACGTGGACAGGCGTTCCGATTTTCCCGGAAATCCTGAATACTCCACGCATGTCAATTCGCGCAATACCGATCTAGCTTTGAATCTGAATTGGGTGCTCTATGACTTTGGGCTGAGGGCGGCCAATCTGGAATCCGCACGGCAATTGCTAAACGCCGCCAACGCGACCCACGACGATACCTTGCAAACGGTATTTCTCGATACCTCTAAAGCTTTTTATGAAGCCCAGTCGGCCCAGGCTTTGCTGGTGGCGATCAAGGAAGCGGAGCAGGCAGCGGAGAAGAGCTTCAAGGCAGCAGACGCGAAATATGCCGCGGGAGTTGGCGCTCTGGCCGACAAGCTCCAGGCGGAAACCTCTTATGCGCAGGCCACCCTCAAGCGTGTGCAGTCCGAGGGCGAACTGCAAAACGCCATCGGCAGTCTGGCCAGTGTGATGGGGCTGAGGCCCAATGCTGCCATTCAACTCACCGGCATTATCGACGAGACGGACGATGAACCTTTGTTCCAACAGGTGGTGGACGATCTCATTGAGCAAGCCGTGCATAATCATCCGAAGATGCTCGCCGCGCAAGCACAGCTTGAGGCCGCCCGGGCCCGGATAGACTCGACCAGCGCGGCAGGACTGCCGTCATTGGCATTGGTCGCCTCCTATGACCATAGTGGCGCGAGCGCTACTCCAATCAATAACCAGGGTTCTTCAAAACAAAGTATCGACAACCAGGAAATTGGTTTACAGGTGAGCATCCCTCTGTTCGAAGGTTTCGGGCGGCATTACAAAGTGCGTGAAGCGGAAGCCCAGGCCGAAAACAAGCAGGCTGAACTGGCCAATGCGGAACAGCAGGTTTCTCTGGAAGTATGGAAGAGCTATAAATCATTGCGGACGGGGATGGAGAACCTGAAGACCACCAAGACCTTGGTGCTGAGCGCGAAACAGTCCTTCGATGTTGCGCAGGGAAGATATAAATTTGGGGTCGGGAATATTATCGAGTTACTCAAGGCGCAGAGCGATCTGTCCAGCGCCGAACAGCAACGGCTCCTAGCGGCGGCGAATTGGCAAACGTCAAGGCTCAGGCTGGCAACGAGTTTGGGGCAATTGAGCTTAGATAATATAAGGGGGGACGGCAATTTGCTCGGAATGGAGACCGGTATTAGATAAATTTCTGGTAGGGCAGATGGTTCCCAACTGTCAAGGCACAGGTAGCTAGTCAGGGTCTTGATGTCGTCGAACAGCCGCTTGCGCGAGGGCAGCTTCTGGCGCAGCAGTTGGAACTTGTCGTCCGCCCACTCCAGCACGGTGTGGGTCAGAAAGGCCAGGATGATGAGGCTCGCCAGCAGGGACGACAGGTGCTGCTGGCCGTGGCCGTTGTGTGCTCGAAGTGGTAGCCCTTGGTTTTCAGGGTGTTGTTGTTTTCGTTCTCGATCTTCCAGCGGCTGCGCCCGGCCTCGACGACCTCGGCCACGTTGCCGCCGTCCAGTGCCTGGTCGGTCGCAAAGGCGTTGCGGTACAGCACCTTGCCGTCCGCCGCGGTGGTGGTGAGTTCGCGCCAGTTGACCTCCATCGCGTCGTCCGCGTCCCCATCTCCTCGCCATACACGGCCAGCCAGCGCTTGGCGGCATTGATCTCGCAGTCCTGCTTTCTCCGTGCCGTTCCCTACGATTACGCTCAGGACAGGCTCTGGGGGGGCAATACTGTTGAATTAAGCCTATGCAACAGAATCCGTAGGGCGGCAACCCTTTGCCGCCGAGGGAAGAACAAGTTCATTGTCGGCATGGGGATGCCGACCTACTCCTTAATTCAAAAGTATTGGGGGGGGGTCACGAACTCGGGGGCCAGCGGGATCACCTTGCCGCAACCCGGCTTGACCAGCACCGGGGTCAGCGCGGTGTGGAAACACGTCACCGTGCCGTTGGCGTGCCGCCGCGTCGAACACTGGTCGCAATGGAGCTTTTGCACTGGGGGTACTACACCGAATTGCTCAAATACAAGCTCGTGCCCACGCCGGAGAAAAAAGACCGGCTTTCGGAACAATTCGACGGACTCTTCGCGACCGCCACGGGCTATGAAGACCTGGACGCCCGCATCGCCAAGACCCGAGCCAACAAGGCCGAATTGTTGCGGGTACTGGAGCTTCCCGGACTGCCATTGCACAACAACGATGCCGAGCTTGGCGCAAGGGTGCAGGCGCGGGTGCGCGATGTGAGCTACCAGACCCGCAGCGAACAGGGGACGAAAATAAAAGACACGTTCATGTCAATCAACCAGACCGCCAAGAAACTGGGCGTGAGCTTTTATGACTACGTTTACGACCGGGTGTCCGGTCATTTCAAGCTGCCGTCGCTGGCGGATTTGATTGCCCAAAAAGCGCAGGCATTGACGGCTTGATCTTGGCTTTCCCTTGGAATTTAAAGTAGATACTAAAAAAGGCTTACATCGCTGTAAGCCTTTGATTATTTGGAGCTGGCGAGAGGATTTGAACCCCCGACCGGCTGATTACAAATCAGCTGCTCTACCGACTGAGCTACGCCAGCTTGGTGAAAAGTGGCCTCGCAGGGTGCGAAGGCCGAGAACACAGCATCATGCCTTGGTTCTTAAGTTTGTTGATTGTAGCAGAGTTTTGAGTCATTGCCGATCTTTCCGCCCCTAAAAATTATCATGCATACCGTGGACGACCCCTGGATTAAGCCATGGGAAGGCCGCCAGCAATGCAAGGAGTATCAGCGAGACACCGGCTGCCTGGCGAAATTTCTTCATGCTCGACAAGCGCACCATCAAACTGGTCATGAGGCCCACGCCGACCACCGCCGGCAAAGTGCCAACCCCGAAGGCCAGCATCGTCAATGCCCCGCGATATTCGTTGCCCGCCGTGGTTGCCAGCCCGACGGCGGCATAGACTAAGCCGCAAGGCAACCAACCCCAGATCATGCCGAATACGTAAGCTTGAGGCAGTGTCTGCACGGGGATTAAACGCCGTCCATACGGTTCAATTGCCTTCCAAAGCAGTACCCCGCTTTTTTCGATATAGGCAAAACGGGGAAACCAGCCCGCGATGTGAAGCCCGGCCCCGGCCATGATCAACGCCGAGACAATTTGCAAAATACGGTGGCCTTCGCCTTCGCCCAAAGGCATCATCAACACGTTGTGGACCAGGCCGGCAAGGAAGCCCGCCACGGTATAGCTGGTGATGCGGCCCAAGTTATAGCTAAACACGAAGATGAAGAGCAGGGCCTTGTTCTCCCGTATTTCCCTGCGCAGGCTTAGGGTAAGCGTGCCGATGATGGATCCGCACATGCCCAGGCAATGCAAAGCGCTAAATAGCCCCATCACGAGGGCCACCAGATATGAGGTGCTGAAACCGCTGTCTAAGTTATGCATAAGGGTGGCAACAATAGCACAAGGGGCAGCCCAAAAAACAGAATAAATTTAGTTGAAGCACGGACAAATTGAATTTTACTTTCATGGCGGCTGTGTCAGTTGCTGTGAATCCATCCGCCAAAGGTTTCTGCAATTTGGCTTTGCACCCGCTCGGCGGCTTCTTTTCGGTTGGGGGCGTCGCGGATGGGGCGTCCGACGACAATGTAATCCGCACCATTGCGAAACGCCTGTCCGACCGTGACCACCCTTTTTTGGTCGTCTTCCTGACGGTTTTCCACTGGCCTAATGCCGGGGGAGACGACCAGTAGTTTGTTGTCGATCTCCTTGCGCAACGTTGGCACTTCCAAACCGGAGGAAATCACTCCGTCGCAACCCAGGCTCAGTGCGCGTCGGGCGCGCGAAACGACCAGACTTTCCACGTCGCAGTCAAATCCGAGGTCGTCGAGGTCGCCACGGTCCAGGCTGGTCAACACGGTCACTGCTAGGATTTTCACTGTGCCCTTTTCCCTTGCTGCCGCCTGCATAATGGCGTCATTGCCATGCACGGTGGTGAATTCCACACCCTTGCCACTCAGCGCCCGCACGGCCCTGCCTACAGTTTCCGGCACGTCGAAGAATTTCAAATCGACGAAAACCTTCTTGTCACGTTCCTTTAACCACTCGATAAGCTCAAAATACCCACCGGACATGAACAGTTCCAAGCCTATTTTGTAAAAGCATACGCCATCGCCTATGCCTTCGACCAGTTCTTTGGCCTCGTGAATACTTGGAACATCCAAGGCCATGATCAACCGTTCGCGATTGGGAATGGGCTTGGAGGATAGTAAATTGTTCATGTTGGCTCCATTGTCATGGGTTTGCCCCGTGATGATAATTGTCGCTTTGCTGCTCAATCTAAAATAAGCCCTTGCAGATAGACCCTGAATTCATCTCGCAACTCTTCGTGCTTCAAGCCCTGTTCGACCGTGGCGATCAAATAACCTAGCTTCGACCCGCAATCATAACGTTTGCCATGGAACTCGTAGGACAGCACGGCCTGTTCCTTCAACAGCAAGGCGATGGCATCGGTGAGTTGGATTTCCCCGCCAGCCCCCCGAGTCACTTGGTCCAATTTGTCAAATATGGCCGGGGTTAAGATGTAGCGGCCCACAACCGCCAAGTTGGAAGGGGCTTTGTCGGGCTTTGGCTTTTCTACGATTTCTTCAACCCGGCCTATTCTGTTGCCGATGGAACTGGATCGGACTATGCCATAGCTTTGAGTTTCGGTTGGATCAATGCGCTCGACGCCTAGCACCGAGCATTGCCATTCTTTGAAAACCTGCACCATTTGGCTCAAACAACCATTGGCTTCGTCATCAATCAAGTCGTCTGCCAAGATCACGGCAAAAGCCTCATCGCCGATGACCGCCTTGGCGCGTCCGACGGCATGGCCCAGCCCCAATGCTTCTGCCTGCCGTATATGCACACAGGTGACATGGGACGGTATGATGTTCTGGATGAGCTTGAGGGTTTCCGTTTTGCCGCGCAGTTCCAATTCGTTTTCCAGTTCGTAAGCCTTGTCGAAATGATCCGAAATAGCCCGCTTGGTGCGTCCGGTGATGAAAACAAGAACCTCGATGCCGGCGGCCAATGCTTCTTCCACCGCGTATTGGATCAGGGGTTTGTCCACCACGGGTAGCATTTCCTTGGGGTTGGCCTTGGTCGCGGGCAGGAAACGGGTTCCCATGCCGGCCACAGGAAATACCGCTTTCTTGATGGCTTTTTTCATTGTCATTCTCCTGTTGTTTGTGTTCACATGCCGTCAGTCTTACGCGGAATATGATAGCCGTTTTGCCCTTGCCTGTATTGTTCAAATGTAAGGATGTGCTTAGAAACACGGTTACACTTCGCGTTGGGCGCCTAGAACCGGACGGCGCAAAAAACCCCGCTAACCTTGCAGGAAAGCGGGGTTCGCCGTTGACTTAAAGTTGCGGAATTTAAGCGGCGAAATTTTTCGCGGCAAATTCCCAGTTGACCAGGTTCCAGAACGCCTCAACGTATTTTGGGCGCATGTTACGGTAGTCAACGTAATAGGCATGTTCCCAGACATCGATGGTCAACAACGGCGTTTGCCCGGTGGTCAGCGGGGTGGCTGCATTGCTGGTGCTCACTAGGGCAAGGCTGCCGTCGGCATTTTTTACCAGCCACGCCCAACCCGAACCAAAGGTGGTGATAGCCGTTTTGGAGAACTCCTCCTTGAATTTTCCGAATGAGCCGAAGGCTTTTTCAATCGCTTCGGCCAGCGCACCGGTTGGTTCGCCTCCGCCGTTAGGCGACAGGCTATGCCAGTAGAAGGTGTGGTTCCATACTTGGGCGGCGTTGTTGAAGATGCCCGCGGAAGATTTTTTTACGATTTCTTCCAAGGGAAGGTTTTCAAATTCGGTGCCAGCGATAAGGTTGTTCAGGTTGGTTACATAGGTTTGATGGTGCTTGCCATGGTGAAATTCCAAGGTTTCGGCACTGATGTGCGGTTCCAAGGCATTTTTATCGTAAGGCAAGGGGGGGAGTTGATGTGTCATTGTGGTCTCCTAAAAGGTGTTTGTTTAAAAAATAGATTCCGCTTGGCTTAGATTTTAAGCGCATGACCAAGTAGAATACTATGAAAATTTTGTCCAAGGTGGAAGCCCTTGTCGCATGGGCAGATCCACTTCCAGACTTCCAGCAGAGTTGTAATTCGCGGCGTGAGAAGGTTTTTTGCTTGGCATCGCAATCTTTTCTGCTTTTTTACTATATAAAACCGAACAATCGTATACAATACAAATATAATTTATGTATTGTTTCCATAACCAAAACAGTTGAGGGGCTGTCGATATGGATAAGCTTACCAGCATGGTCGTATTTACCAAGGTCGCAAAGGCGGGCAGCTTCGCCTCTGCCGCCAAAGAACTCGGATTGTCCAGAGCCATGGCAACCAAGCATGTCATGCAGCTTGAAAACAGCCTTGGCATCCGTTTGCTTAACCGCACCACGCGCAACTTAAGCCTGACGGAGGTTGGGGCCGTTTATTTGGAGAGGTGCTTGCAGATACTTGACGATATCGAAGAAACCGAGTTGGCGGTCACCCGCCTGCAAACCGAGCCGCGAGGAACCTTGAAAGTCAACGCTGCGCCTTTTTTTGGTGCTTATCATTTGGCGCCCGCGATTGCAGCGTACCACGAGATATTTCCAGATGTGAATGTGCAACTGATTTTGCAGGCGGGGTATGTGGATCTGATTGAGGAAGGCTTCGACTTGGCCATCCATCTGGACGACTTGCACGACTCTAGCCTAATCGCCCGCAAACTGGGCAGTTCGGGTCGTATCGTCTGTGGTTCGCCCAACTATTTCAAGAAACATGGCACGCCGAACACCCCTGAGGATCTGAAAAAACACAACTGCCTGGTTAACACCGTCCTGCCGCCGCGCGACCAATGGCAATTCAGCGAACCGCAGAGCGGCAAGACGACCATGATTAAGGTCTCAGGCACCATGGAGGCCAATGTTGCCGATGCCATTCGCATGGCAACCATCAACGGGCTTGGGCTGGCTTTGTTGCCGACGTACATGGCTGGCCAGGATTTGCGCAAGGGCCGTCTGCAAGCGGTGTTGAAGGACTACGTCCCGGCATCCATGGATATTCACGCTGTTTATCCACATCGCAAGCATCTTTCCGCCAAAGTCAGGACATTTGTCGACTTCCTGCACGGGCGCTTCCAACCCACGCCTTATTGGGAGGATTGGGCGATTGGGACACAGGACTGACGAGGCTGGATAGTGTCCAAAACGTCAACAGAGAAGAATTTATCGCGATGGGCTTAGAGATCGAACGCAAATTTTTATTGAAAGATGACTCTTGGCGTATTTGCGCCCATCATTGTGAGCGACTGCGTCAAGGCTATCTTAACAGCGAGACCTATTGTTCGGTCAGGGTGCGCACAACTGATGACCGTGCATGGCTGAACATCAAGGGCGTCACCGTTGGGGTGCAAAGACAAGAGTTCGAATACGAAATCCCCTTGCTTGATGCCCATGAGATGCTGGACACTCTAAGTCGAAAGCCGGTCATAGAGAAGATGCGTTATTTTGTGAATGTGGGCCGGCATCTCTGGGAAATCGACGAATTTGAAGGCGGCAACGCCGGTTTGATTGTGGCGGAAATCGAGTTGAAGCACCCGGAAGAAGAATTTGACAAGCCCGACTGGATAGGCGAAGAAGTCACCCATGATGTGCGCTACTACAACACCAACCTGTCCAAGCATCCGTTTAAGGATTGGGTTTGAGAAATAGCCAGGCTTTGCCCTTGGCTAAACACCGCGTTTAATAAGCGCTTGCCCGACTGATTCACGCAGCATCCATGACAACAATGGTCATATTGATTATTACCGCCCTCATGCTTGGCTTGGCCGTACTAGCCGGGAACCGCTTGCCAAAGACCCATGTCTGCGCCAGCCGACAACGCTTGGAGGTGCCTGTTGATGTAGTCTGGGAAAAGGTGACAAACTTCGCCGATTACCCAAAATGGCGACCTGGACTGGCCCGGGTGGATGCCGGCCCCCTGATTGACGGTCAGCCCAGTTGGTATGAATACTGCGCTCCGAGAGTCAAAGTGCAGCTCCAATTTATTGAGTTCAAACCGAAAACAAGGCTGGTCACTCGGTTGGTGGGGGACAGACTTCCTATTTACGGTGCGTGGGAATACGAGTTTACCGTGGATGACGGGGCAACTATCCTCACCATCACTGAGATAGACAAGGTATACAACCCGCTGCTCCGTTTACTGACACGCATCGTTTTTCCCCACAACGCCGCAATGGATGTTTTCCTGATTGCCTTGGCCCGCCATTGCGGCGTCACGGGCAACCCCATCCATTTGAGCCTAAGGGTGGACGGGGAGTCGCCTGTCGAAGCGGCCTGAAGGCCGCCCTACAGATACCCGCTGTGTACGGCCGTCCAGAAAAAAAATTTGCAAAACCAACCTTAAGCATCCACCTCCCCACCTTGGCAATTCCCATGTTTGACCCTTTGCAACCCGTCAACCCTAGGGCTTTTCTGAAAGTCGCCACTTATTTTGAAGGTAGCCTGTTGATTGTCGCCTGCCTAATCGGATGGTTTGCCGATGCCGATCCTTTGGCGAACTTTCATTTGCGGATCGACGCGTTGTTTTGGGGTTTGGCCGGAACCATCCCCTTATATTTGTTTTTCCAGCTTTCCTACCGCCTGCCCTATGGAAATCTAAACGCCATTAAACAGTTTCTGATTGAACGCATGGGGCCCATGCTGGATGCCTGCAAATGGAGCGAATTGCTTTATCTCGGTTTGTTGGCAGGGTTCACCGAGGAAATCTTGTTCCGTGGCCTGTTGCAACCGCTTTTGGAATCCCATTGGGGGTGGCTCGGCGGGATTATCCTAAGCAATGTTTTTTTTGCCATGGCGCATTTCATCACCCCGCTTTACGCCATTTTGGCTGGCTTGACGGGGCTTTACCTAGGCTTGGCAATGGATTTTGGCGGGGAGCGCAATCTGTTGATTCCCGTAACCATTCATGCCCTTTATGATTTCCTCGCATTTATTGCCGTGGCGAAAAGCTACCGCTTAGAGCATGGCGTGGCTTTTTGATTTTTGCCGATTCCATGTGCCTTGCGCTGACTATGCCATTTCCTCCCGAATCCATCGGGCCAACACCGGTAACACAAAAATGTTGGAATGCGAGACCTGCCCCCATTCTTTTTCATGCAACGTGCCGTCAAGGCTTACGCCGGATTGATCCAAGGCTTGTGACAGCTCGTTTCAACTTGAACGAATAATCCGCTCGCGCCGGAACCCCGTCCCCGTCCATAATGCTTACAACAACACAGAACGGTTGTTGCGTAACACAGTCCTTAATTTGATGCGGTTATGACCTTAAGTATAGGAATTTGCGGCCTGACCGATTGATACAATCCCACAGAACAACCCTTAGGAATGTAAAGTTTTACCCACGGCCAACAGACATGCCACAGACTCCCATCAAAGCGTATTTGACTTCAGGTGAGGAATTGGCCGTTTTGTGCTAGTCTTGAGCTAAAAGTTGGACAAATCCCCTTGCATTGCTTGCCTTTTCCAATCAACGGAGTCTTGACGCTTTATGGTTCCCCCGACGGTCACGTTTTATGATTGATGTTGTCTTCTTCGTCTACGGCCTGTCGCTTATTTTATTGGGCATCGTCGTCACGGTCAGGCACAGGGAAGATAGCCGTTTCGAACTGGCCCGCTTCATCTGGCTGCTGGCTGGCTTCGCTTTTCTCCATGGAATGCTGGAGTGGGCGTATCTTTGGAAGGTGGTTCGCGGGGACAATCCAGGGCTGGAAGTGGCAAGGCCGGTTTTCCTGTTTCTTTCGTACATTTTCCTGTTTGAATTTGGCAGACGGCTGCTGCTGGCTTCACTGTTGCCAGAATCCACGTCGCGATTGACAGCACTGCTTTCCCCATTTTCTTTTTTCATCTTGCTGTCTGCGCTGCTGCTGGCGGTGGGGTTTGCCGACGGCAAAGCCGAAGCGTTGGAAATCGGGGCGAGGTATCTGCTCGGCTTCGCCGGTTCCACGCTGACCGGCTGCGGTTTCTACCTTTATTGTAAGAACCGGATTCGCCCGATCCTCGTCGGCAGGGAGTTCCCGCCCATCCGAAACGCATGCCACTTGGCTGCCTTGAGCTTCGTCGCTTATGGCTGCTTGGGCGGCTTGGTGGTGCCGCAAACCGACTGGTTTCCTTCTGTCTGGCTAAGTCAAGAGCGTTTTGGCGAAGTAGTGGGCTTGCCGGTGCAGGTGTTCCGGGCAGCTTGTGCGATTGTGGTGGCCTTGTCGGTCACCCAACTTTTATGGATATTCCACATCGAGACCCACCAACGGCTTCTGAATAGCCTGGCAGAAACCGAACAGGCGCTCACCGAAGTCCGCAGGCTTCGCCATCGTGACGAACTGATTCTCCAAGCGGTGGCGGAGGGAATCTGCGGTTTCGATATGAACGGGAAGATTGTTTTCATCAATCCGTCCGCCTTGGGTATGTTGGGCTACGCAGAGACTGAACTGCTAGGGCAGTACTTCGATGCCTCCATTTCCGAAAAGAGAAAGGATAGGGCCGGTCTGAATGAGTTGGGGGTTATCCAGCAAGTATTGCATGACGGCCAAGTCCGCCAAGGTGAATTGTCAACCTTGCGACGCAAAAACGGCAGTAGCTTTCCGGTGGAGTTTCGGGCTGCACCCATCGTTGACGAGGGAGTCCTTGCCGGCGCGGTGGTGACGTTCCAAGACATAACCGGGCGCAAGCAAGCCCAAGACGATCTGGACGCCCAAAACAAAACGCTCAACGCCATCACCTCGTCCACCCGCGATGCCATCGTCATGATTAATGACATGGGCAACGTTTCTTTCTGGAACCAAGGCGCTGAAATCATGTTCGGTTATCCCGCCGCCGAGGTCATCGAACAAAATCTGCATAAATTGATTGCCCCGGAACGCTTTTTGCCCGCGCACAAGGAAGCCTTTCAGGCTTGGCGGGAAACGGGCAAAGGGAATGCCGTAGGGAAAACCCTGGAACTGATCGGGGTCAGGAAAGGGGGGCAGGAATTCCCCATCGAACTATCCCTGTCGTCGGTGCTCCTCCGCCAGCGCTGGTTCGCCGTTGCCATCGTCAGAGACATCACCACGCGCAGGCAAGAGGAGGAGGTATTAAGCCTGGCCAAGCAAGCTGCCGAGTCCGCCAACCGGGCCAAATCCGAATTCCTAGCTAACATGAGCCATGAAATCCGCACACCGATGAATGCCATCCTTGGCCTGATCCAGTTGGTGCTAGACACGGCGCTGACGCCGAAGCAGGAGGATTTTTTGCGCAAGGCCCATGCGTCATCGCGGGCCTTGCTGAACATACTCAACGACATCCTGGACTATTCCAAGATCGAGGCCGGCCGGTTGGAGATTGAGCGGATGCCGTTCCGAATCGAGGAAACCCTCAAGGATGTGGCTGATCTTCATGCTGCGCGAATGGCCGAGAAAGGGCTGGAATTATTCCTGGAGATTGACCCCGAAGTACCCCATGCGGTGGTTGGCGATGCCATGCGACTGACGCAAGTACTCAACAATCTAGTGGGCAATGCAGTTAAATTCACCGATCATGGCGAAATCCACGTTAAGACGGAAGTGACCCATGTCGGTGACGATGCGCTTACGCTGCGCTTTTCTGTGCGCGATACCGGCATAGGGCTTACCAAAGACCAAATGGACCGTTTGTTCCAGGCTTTCACTCAAGGCGACAGTTCGATCACCCGCAAATACGGCGGGACCGGCCTGGGGCTGACCATCTGTCAGCGGTTGATTGGCCTGATGGGGGGTGAGATCGCTGTCTCCAGCATGGAGGGGCAAGGTGCCACCTTTGTCTTCACCCTCGCCGTCGGGGTTGCGCCGAGCCAGTTTTCCCATCCCGATCTGCAGCAGTTGGAAATAGGCAAAATTCTTGCCGTGGATGACCAAGAGACCGCCCGCATGATCCTGAAGCAAATGCTGGATGCATGGGGTTTGGAGGCCCACACCGCCGCCTCGGGCGAAGCCGCACTGGCGCTGATTGAGGAGGCGGAACTCACGCGCCGCCCGTTCAACGCTGTGTTGCTGGACTGGCGGATGCCTGGCATGGGCGGCCTTGAAGTGGCACGCCGGCTTCAGGAGGATGCCAATCAGGCCCAACTTGCCCATCCGCTATTGGTGGTTATGATTACCGCCTATGATAAAGAGGAGTTGCTCGCGCAAGTCGGTTCCATCCATCTGGACGGGGTTTTAACCAAGCCGGTGACACCCTCCGATCTGTTTGACGCGCTGGTGAATGGCCGCCATCCAAAACCCGCTGCCCCGGCTAAACTTCGGCCAGGGGTGGCCGACGCCCCGCCTGACTTTAAAGATTCGCGCATCCTGCTGGTGGAAGACAATGCCATCAACCAGCAAGTGGCCGCGGAATTCCTGAAGCGGTTCAACATGACGGTCGTCCTTGCCAACAACGGGCTTGAAGCGGTTGATTGGGCCAGCCGGGAAAACTTCGATGCCGTTTTCATGGACTTGCACATGCCCGTCATGGACGGCTTGGAGGCCACGCGGCGCATACGCGAATTGCCTAATTGCCGAAATTTGCCCATCATCGCCATGACTGCCGCCGTCATGCCGGAAGACCGGGAGCGTTGTGCCGCTTGCGGCATGGTGGACTTTGTCTCCAAACCCATTGACCCGGACGAATTGACCCAGGTTCTGCAACACTGGATCAAACCGAGGGGAGAGGGAGCCAATGCTGTTGAATTGGCAACGCCGGAGAATGCCGCGCTGCCTGCCTTCCTGCCCGGATACGACCTTGACCAAGCCCTGAAACGCTTAGGCGGGAACCGCGATTTGCTGGTCCGGTTGCTACGTAGCTTTGTCAAGGAGCATGCAGGGACGCTGGCGCAACTTGATGCCTTGCTGGAAACAGGCGAAAACGCCAATGCGCTTGGCTTGCTGCACACGCTGAAAGGGGTGGCATCCAATCTGGGGGCGTCTGAACTGGCCCGATGGTCGCAGCAACTGGAACAGGAAATCAGGGCTGGCGTTCCGTTATATTCACTCAGTTCCTTTGCCGGCGCACTGACGGTGGCAATGGATGCACTGTCCACCCAAGTTCCTCCCGACAAAGGGAAACCGTCACCGGAACACTTGGATACCAAAGCCTTGGCTGACTTATTGCGTGGCATGGCACCCTATCTTCGGGAACGCGAAGTAATCTCCGACGAACAGAGTCGCACCTTATTCCGACTGGCCCAAAACGACTGGCCAGACGCACCGTTGGCCAAGCTCATTCACCAAATCGACCAATTCGATTATGCCGGGGCTTTAGCCACTATCACCCAACTAGCCGCCACCTTGGGTTTGGAGTCATTCGCTTGATTGCACAACGTTCGGAAAAACCCCTCATTCTGCTGGTGGACGACATGCCAGCCAACCTTCATGTCTTGGTGTCGGCCTTGCGGGCTGACTACCGCATCAAAACTGCCACCTGCGGCGGGGATGCCTTGGAATTGGCGAAACGCAAAGATCGGCCTGAACTGATACTGCTTGATGTGATGATGCCCGGCATGAGCGGCATCGAGGTTCTGCAACATCTTCGGGAATGCCCGGAGACCCACGACATCCCGGTGATTTTTGTCAGTGCGGACACCTCCGAACAAAGCCAACTGGACGGCCTCGAACTGGGCGCGGACGACTACCTCACCAAGCCGGTGATGACAACCATTCTGCAAGTCCGTGTGCGCAACCTGTTGCAACGCAACGATGCCTATCGCAAGCTTGCGCAGGCGCAGCAGCGGCTGGCGGAGGAAGTGGCCGAGGCGGCGAAGTACCTCCGTTCGCTATTGCCCGAACCAATCAAACAGGGACCGGTGCGGGTCGATTGGCGATTCTTGCCATCGACGGAACTGGGCGGCGACTCGTTCGGCTATCATTGGATTGACGAAGACCATTTCGCCGTCTATCTGCTGGATGTCAGCGGGCATGGGGTAGGGTCTTCCTTGTTATCGGTATCGGCCTTGGATGTGTTGCGTTCGGAGGCTTTGCCCAACACCGATTTCAGGGACCCGGGCCAAGTGCTGAGGGGGTTGAACACCGCCTTTTCGGCAGACTTGCATGACGACAAGTTTTTTTCGATCTGGTACGGCGTATTCCGCAAAAGTGCGCGACAACTTGCCTACGCCGGCGGGGGGCATCCGCCGGCGTTGTTGTTCAATGGTTCGGTGCGGAGTCAGTCCGGCCTAATCAGACTGGAGTCCCAAAGCACCTTGATTGGGATATCATCACACGAACAGTTTGCAACCAAAACCGTGGCGCTAGGTCATATGACACAAGTCTTTCTGTTCAGTGACGGCGTATTTGAAGTAGAACAGCAGAACGGCGATATGTGGGAACTGGATGACTTGGTCAACTTCCTATGCACCGCGTCGCCGGACGCCCCACTGATGGATCACCTGCTCCGCCATGTCCAGGCACTGCAAGGGTCCGATCAACTTGCGGACGATTTCTCGATCATGGAAATCGACTGGCTAGGCCGGAGGGCGGAAGACTATAATCCCTGATTGTCATCAAAAATAGGAGATTCACTGAATGCCCACTAGAAAACCCGCGCCGGACCTAAACAAACTCGACCGCATCGTGGCCGAGGCACGGCGCAACCAAGAAGAACGCGAACGCGGCTATCGCGAACAGGCGCTAAAACTATTCCCGTGGATTTGTGGGCGCTGCGCCCGTGAGTTCGACCTCAAAAACGTGCGCGAACTCACCGTCCACCACAAGAACCACAACCATGACGACAACCAGCCGGACGGCAGCAATTGGGAACTGCTGTGCCTTTATTGCCACGACGAGGAACACCGGCGGTACATCACGGCGGGGACTTATGGCGGTTCCAACACGGACAAGCCCAAAAACACGGGCGGCGGACACAAGCCCTTCGCCGATTTGGCGGCCTTGTTAATCAATAAAAGCAATCCGTAGGGGCGGGTTCCAAACCCGCCCGACAACCGACAAGGCACCAAGGGCGGGTTTGGAACCCGCCCCTACGAAAGATCAACGATTGATTTGAAAATCGAATTTAAAAAGTAATGTGAGTTAAACTGAGTGTCTTTCACCTGTAGCCTCTGCGACCACTTAAATCGCCGATGTTACACATGGATCTAGGGCTGGAGCGTCAAAGCTTGCTTTGACAGGCAAGGCTCGCCTTGCCCCTGCCTGTCTGAGACAGGCGGTCAAAGCAAGCTTTGAAGCTCCATGCGTAACGTCAATTATTCAAACTGTAATAAAACTGTTAACCGGAGAATAAAGATGAAAAAGCGAGTTACCCTATTGTTAGCGCCATTGTTCTTTGGCTTGGCCCTGAATTCGGCCTCGGCCTGGGCTTATGGAAGCAGCGGCGGGGGCTCGGCGAGTTGTGCGGAGGCCAAATTTTACGACGAATCCCCCGCCAGAGATTCCGTGCTTCCTTCGGTCAGTGAAATTGCCTTGGTCGCTTCGGACAATACCGAAATCCCGTCGTTGGAATTGCAAGTCAACGGCAAACCCATGAAGCCTGAAGTGAGCCAACGCCGGTCCGGCGAATGGGATTTGAAGGTCAAATTGCCCGAACCCATCACCCAGGCTGGCAAAGTCCGAGTCACCTTGACCGCCAAATCCAAGGAAGGCTGCTCCACGTTTTTCCCGTATTACCTGGAAATCAAGCAGTGACCCGGCCTGACGGGGTCTTTCCAGAAAGGAATTGGGCATTTTCAATACACCTGTCCTAACCGCAGTGACGCAGGCAATGCCTATGCGTCCGCACGACACGGCAGCCTAATTGGGGTGGGTTTGATGGCTTTTTTGAGTTGAGGTTACGCCAATGTTTGAAGCATTGATCGGTCAATCGCCGAATTTTGAGGCGATGCTGAGAAGCGCAAAAATGGTGGCTGCGACCGATGTGACCGTATTGATCCGCGGCGAAACCGGAACTGGTAAGGATCTGCTGGCAAAGGCATTGCAAAACCAAGGCCCGCTCGCTAAAAGACCCTTCATCACCCTTAATTGCGCTGCCCTTCCCGAGGCGTTGGTGGAGTCCGAACTATTTGGCCACCGCCGGGGGGCCTTCACTGGCGCGGTGGCAAACCAAACCGGACGCTTACAAGCCGCAGACGGCGGCACCCTGTTCATGGACGAGGTTGACTCATTGCCCCTGCCCGTCCAAGCCAAGCTATTGCGTTTCCTTGAAACCGGCGACATCCAGCCGGTGGGTGACACTTTTTCCCAGCGCGTCAATGTGCGCATCATCGCCGCCACCAACACCAACTTGGAAGAGAGAATCGCCAATGGCGAATTCCGCAAGGACCTCTACTACCGCCTCAACGTCGTACCCATTGAAATCCCGCCGTTGCGTGAGCGCATGGGCGACATCCAACTGTTGCTGAACCATTTCCTGCGCCATTTTGCCGCCGCCCACAAGCTACCCGCACCCATCTTGTCCAATCGCGCCATCGCCCGGCTGTTGGAGCATGGCTGGCCCGGCAACGTGCGGGAGCTGCGCAATGTTTGCGAACGCCTTTGCATCTTGCTTGCGGGGCATCATATAGAAGTGGAAAATCTGCCTGAAGAAATCATCAAACCCCCGGTCGCGGGGGGCGGGTTCATCCTCCCCGAGGAGGGCGTTGAACTGGAGCAAATGGAAATTGACCTGATTCTGCAAGCACTGGAGCGCAGCCAAGGCAACCGCAGCCATACCGCCCGATTGCTTGGCATCACCCGCGACACCCTCATGTACCGGATGCAAAAATACAATTTGCGATAAACCTAAATCCGCCAGCCGGAACGGCTGCACGGGCGAATTCATTTGCCAAATCAGTGCTTTACTGCGTAACATCCGTTATGCTAGAATCAACCCGTCAATAACATTCGAGAATAGACTATGAGCATACTAGCTAGACACCCAGTCATTACTTTTAGCCTTGGCCTTGCCGCCGGCTACATGATTCACAAATACCGCAAAGAAATCATCGAGGCAGGAAACGCCGCGACCGAGAAAAGCAAGGAGTTTGTGTTGCAGCAAAAGGAAAATTTAGGGGATATTCTCGCCGAAACCCAAGACAGCGGCGAAACCCTTGCCGATTCCTAAACGCTTGGAACAAGCCCCATGCATATCCTGTCTGGCTTGAGTGCGCTGGCTTTGGAATAAGGCTTTGCCAAGATGGGGCAACCGTATAAGTCAATGAAGTCCCTGCCCAGCAGCATCGTTTCCTTGCAATGGCCTTTCTGCTGGATTCTTGGGTGCTTTATAGTTGTCGGAATATCCCTTGATTCTTCGGCAATGGCGGCGACTCCCAACTTGACATTGCCCAAGACCGGGCTTACTGCCGAAGAATTGGCCGTTGTGGTCAACGACAGCGACCCGATGAGCGCAAGCATTGCCGAGTATTACCAGAAACGGCGGGGGATTCCAAAGGAGAATATCCTGCATGTGCGCTTTGCCGCCAATACACCCAACTTGCCGCGCAGCCAATTCAAACCGATAAGGGATTCTGTTTTGGCCCAGACCGGTCCTGCCATCCAAGCCTATGCCCTCGCCTGGACCCTGCCCTATCGGGTGGACTGCATGTCCATCACCTCCGCCTTTGCCTTCGGGTTTGACGAGGCTTATTGTTCGGCCTCACGCTGCGCCGCCACCAAACCCTCCCCGTACTTTGACAGTGCCAGCCACGCGCCTTTTGCCGATTACGGCATCAGGCCCGCCCTGATGCTGGCGGGTAAAACCTTGGATGAGGTGAAACGCCTGATTGATCGCGGCGTGGATTCCGATTACAGCTACCCGGATCGAACCGGGTATCTCCTGAACACTAAGGATCGCCCTAGGACAGTGCGGGCGGTTTTTTTCGATGACACGGTGAAAATGCTGGGGGAGGCGTTCCACCTTGAACGCCTGGATGCCGACTCGATCAAGGGTAAAACCGACGTTCTGTTTTACTTCACCGGCATTAAATGGGTTGAAAACTTGACCAGCCTGCGCTTCGTGCCGGGGGCCATCGCCGACCATCTGACCTCTATGGGTGGCGAACTCGACGGTAAAGGTCAAATGAGCAGCCTGCGCTGGCTGGAGGCCGGGGCGACGGGCAGCTTCGGCGCGGTTGTCGAGCCCTGCAATCATGTGCAGAAATTCCCTATGCCCGCCGTGGTCATGGGGCGCTATGCGCTGGGGGACACGTTGATTGAAGCTTATTGGAAAAGTGTGTTCTGGCCGGGCGAAGGGGTTTTCATCGGCGAGCCGTTGGCCCATCCTTTTGCGCCGAGCTTGGTGAATGTCAGCGCAGATAAAGCCACCCTCAAACTGTTTTCACCCTTGACAAGACAGGCCCGGCTTGACGAATCGGAATCGCCGATAGGTCCCTTCCATACTGTGGTCACTTACCCTGTGTCACCCGGTATGAATGAAATTGAAATCAGCTTGCCGGAGAAAGACCGGTACTATCGCATCGGATTTTGATATTGGGGGAGTGGAGCGTCAAAGCTTGCTTTGACCGCCTGTCGCAGGCAGGCAGGGGCAAGGCAAGCCTTGCCAGTCAAAGCAAGCTTTGACGCTCCAACCCCAGGTCAATGCCCCACATCGGCTATAATCAACCCTTCTGCAACGGAATCGGAAACCCTAAGAACATGCCCGCCCCACTGCGCCTTACCCTGACCGACTACCTCGACCCCACCCGCTGGCGGTGGGTGCTAAGCGATGCCAAAGGCGGCTTTTTAGCCGACCACACGGTGCAATTGGACCCAAGCACCCGCGAATACCAAGGCTTCGTCGAACTGGCTGGCTATCTTAATTTCTACCACGAAGCCTATCCGCCCGAACGCCAACTGGAAGACCTCGGCGACTGGATCGGCGTACAGGTGTTCGGCGGGCTGCGGGCCAAGCTCTGGCAACAACGCGCCACGCCCGCACGGCCCGTGCAGGTGATCGTCCCCCAATCGGCGCAAGACCTGTTGTTCCGCCCCTTCGAACTGGCCCGCTTCGACAATGGGCAAACTTTCCGCAAGGCGGGCATCCGTTTCGTCTATCAACGCGAAGGCGTCGAAACCCCGGCGGGCGACAAATTGCCCGCTGAACCTAAGCTGCGCATCCTCGCCGTGTTCAGCCTGCCGGTCAGCCAGAACCCATTGAACTTGCGCCGTGAGCGCTATGGCTTGCAGCGGTTTGTGCTAGAACTCAACCAAACCAAAGGCTTGGCGGTGGAACTGCGCGTCTTGCAATACGGCGCGACCCGCGAGACGCTGGAATACACGCTACAAGACGGCGATGGCTGGGACATCGTCCATCTTTCCGGTCACGGCGACAAGGGCGAACTGCTGCTGGAGGACGACCGGGGCGGGACTGATTCCATCGGTGCCGAAGAACTGGGCGATTTGCTCGCACCCTCCGCCGAGCGGCTCAAGCTGCTGATTCTCGATACCTGTTACAGCGGCGCGGGCAGCCATGCCGCCGCCCGTGTGCAACTGGGGCTGGACCGGGTTCAGGTACGCGAGACCGGCGCGGAAGGCGAGCCGTTGGCGCAGACCGCCCGCACCGTGTTGCCGAGTCTGGCGCAAAACCTGGCCGAGCGGCTGGACTGCGCGGCGCTGGCGATGCGCTATCCGGTCGGTGATGACTTTGCCTGCGAATTGATGCTGTCCCTCTACGACAAACTGCTGGACCGGAACCGGCCCTTGCCTGCGGCCCTGCATCTGGCGCTGGACGAGGCGCTGGCAAGCAAGGTCCCCAAGCCGCCGCTGTCTTCGGCCACGCCCATATTACTCGGCGGGCGGGCGGCGGAACTCAGGCTCACCCCGCCGCAACAATCCGAGGAAACGCTGGCCCTGCCCAAGACTGGCTTGGGCATCGCCTTTCCTGAAGAACCGCCGCGCTTCGTCGGGCGCTTGCAGCCGATGCTGCGGGCCAGCCAAGCTTTGGCAAGCAGAAGCCCGGAGCGCGGCGTGTTGTTTTATGGCATGCCCGGCGCGGGCAAGACCGCCTGTGCATTGGAACTGGCTTACCGCCATGCCGAGGGCCGCTTCAAGGGCCACGTTTGGTACAAGGCACCGGAGGCGGGCAGCGACATTGCCACCGCGCTGTACAACCTGCTGTTTGAAATCCAGAGGCAGTTGAATGCGCCACAGTTGGGCCTGACCACCGCGCTGGACGACCCGCAACGCTTCCGCGAATACACCCTGCCCCGGCTACGCGATTTGCTGCAACGGCATTCCTTGCTGCTGGTGCTGGACAACTTGGAGAATCTGCTCACCGCCAGTGGTGGCTGGCGCGACCCGCTATGGGGCGAGGTGCTGGCGGCGCTGCTGTCTCACCACGGGCCTTCGCGAGTGGTGCTGACCAGTCGGCGAGTGCCAGCCGATTTGGAACAAACCCCTAAACTTCAGCGGGAAGCCATTCACGCGCTGAGCTTTGCCGAAAGTGTGCTATTGGCCCGCGAACTGCCCCATTTGAACGGCTTATTTGGCGAACCCGACGGGCTTGATTTGCTGCAACAAACCCTGCGGGCGGTGCAAGGCCATCCCAAGCTGCTGGAACTGGCTGACGGCTTGGCGGCAGACCGCAACAAGCTGGCGGAACGGGTAAAGGCGGCAGAGCTTGAATTAGCCGGACAAGGCGAAGTGCTGGATGCGTTCTTCGCGGTTGGACTGCCCAAAGAGGGCGAGACCCGGCGCACCGATCAAGACTTCATGCGCGAATTGCAAGCCTGGACCGCCGGCGTGTCCGCCCTGCTCACCCCCGCCGCCCGCTTGCTGTTTCAGGTGCTGTGCAATCTGGAAGCGGTGGATCGGAAGCGGGTTATCCTCGATAGTGTGTGGAAGCACATCCTAAGCAGCCTGGACACGGATAACATCCCAGGGAGGGATGTTATCCGTTCAATATTGGCCGAACCAGAACTCGGTTTTCCGCAAGCCTTGGCAGCATTGGCACAAGTTGGGTTGCTGGGTGTTGAAGCCCCGCCCGAACTGGACGCCGCGATGCGCTCGGCGATTGAGCAACAACTTGCCGGGCAAAATTTGCCGGTGTCGATTGATGACATACTGGATCAGTTCCGCGCCCAAACCTCCACTTTTACAATCCACCCCGGCGTGGCGGAGGCGACCCGTGCCGCAACCAATCTCGAATTAAAGACAGCGACCGATACTGAACTGGGGGACTATTTTATCGCCATGCATGAACACGGTTTGAAAACCGAGATGGAAGGCGGCGGCGAAACCGTCGTCGATGCCGCCCGCCGTGCCACGCCGTATTTGCTGCGGCGGGAACGCTGGAAAGAGGCTGCAACCCTGCTGGATCAAATGTTAGGGCGGGACCAAAGCCCGGAAACTTTGGCCTACGCCCTGCCGCTGCTGCGCCGGATCGTCGATGCGACCGCCGATACACCCGAGGGACTGCAAGATGCCGGTATCCTAGCCAAAACCCTAAACAGAGCCGACCGTTTCCAAGAAGCCGAGCCATTACTGCGCGATCTGATTAAACGCAGTGTTGATCGGGGCGAATACCGGACCGCCAGTGTCGCCGCAGGCAATTTGCTGAATCTGCTGGAGCAAAACGGTCACTTGGATGAGGCATTGACGCTGGCCGGGGAAATGGCGGGTTACACCCAAAAAGCCGGGTTGGGACCGTGGACGCAACTCGGTAATGAGTGCCAGCGCTTGCAGATACTCAACGCCCTAGGCCGCTATGATGAAGTGCTGGACGCGGTGGAAATTGTGCGGTCGAAACTGGCGGCACTGCCGGAACAAGGTGAATTGGAGGAAGCAGTCCGTCCCTGGGGCGTGCGCGAGGGGCTGCTGGGCACGGGTCATGAAGCTGCAATGCGCAGCCAACACCACGAACAGGCACTCGCACTTAACGCCGAAAATGTCAAATACAAAAAACAACGGGGCGCGAGCGCACTGCAATTGGCGCGTACCCGCTTCAACGACACTGGCTCGCTGCTGCGGCTTGAACGCTATAAAGGTGCCCGCCAACTGCTGCTGGATTGCCGGGCAGTGTATGGAGCCGAGCGAGACATTGAGTATCTAGGCAAGGTCTGGGGTGCGTTGGCCAATCTGGCAGACAGAACCGGCGACCGGGCCGATGCGGTGCGCTTCGTGGAAATCGCTTTGGGCTATCACTACCAACTGGGCCAGCCGGAAGATTGCGCCATCGGCCACAACAACTTAAGCACTTATCTGCGCCGCTTGGGCAAGGACACCGCGACTGTCCTCGCCCACCGCTTGGCGGCTGCGACTATTCGCTGGCAGATGCAATCGGGTCTTCTGCCAACCACGGTGCGAAACCTCGCCTTAATCGAACTGCCGGCAACACCGCCAAGTTTTGACAGCGTGGCCGACACGGTGGAACAGGTTGAAGGGGTGCGCTTCCGGGCGATGTTCGGGCGACTGCCTCGCACCGCCGACGATGGCGATGCGGCGATAGCCACCGTCTGGCAGATGGCGTTGGAGATGCAACAACAACGGTAGGGGCGGGTTCCAAACCCGCCCAAGGCGTAGGCCGGGTTCCAAACCCGCCAAGGCGGCATGAATGCCGCCCTACGCGCCCGTACCCAAGCTCCAGCTCTCGCCGTTATACACAAATATTGGAGGCCCGTCATTCCGGCATGGACTGCCGGAATCCAGTCACAAGGATGTGAAACTAGGGGTCGCCACCAAGGCTTTTTCAAACACTTAACGCAACCGACATGTCACCGTCCATGGCTCTGGATTCCGGCATCCATGCCGGAATGACGGTGTTTTCCCGTTTCGTGGGACTGGTGTATAACGATAGGAGCTACAGCTTGGGAACGCGGTTTGGGATGATCCGGCTTCCGATGGATGACAAGCTAAAGCTTGAAGACTAAGGGTTCCCAAGCGGGATCTTGGGAACCAGCACAAGCAACCCGTCATTCCGGCATGGACTGCCGGAATCCAGTCACAAGGATGTGAAACTAGGGGTCGCCACCAAGGCTTTTTCAAACACTTAACGCAACCGACATGTCACCGTCCATGGCACTGGATTCCGGCAGTCCATGCCGGAATGACGGCATTTTTGGCCCGGCAGGACTTGTGTATAACGATAGGAGCTACAGCTTGGGAACGCGGTCTGGGACGATCCAGCTTCCGATGGATGACAAGCTAGAGCTTGAAGACCAAGGGTTCCCAAACGGGAGCTTGGGAACCAGCACAAGCAACCCGTCATTCCGGCATGGACTGCCGGAATCCAGTCACAAGGATGTGAAACTAGGGGTCGCCACCAAGGCTTTTTCAAACACTTAACGCAACCGACAAGTCACCGTCCATGGCTCTGGATTCCGGCAGTCCATGCCGGAATGACGGCATTTTTGGCCCGGCAGGACTTGTGTATAACGATAGGAGCTACAGCTTGGGAACGCGGTCTGGGACGATCCAGCTTCCGATGGATGACAAGCTAGAGCTTGAAGACTAAGGGTTCCCAAGCGGGAGCTTCAAAGCCATTAACTTAAGCATCATATTGATCTTAATAAGGTTATTAGGATTTTTGTCGCTTGATGACGTGAAACCCGAACATTTTCAAGGGGGGTAGGTAGATAAGTCATTGTTTTTGCATCAAAAAATTATGGCAAAACAGCCTCCGTACCCACCCAAATCCGACTTTTTGTCATTGTAAATCAATTGGATGCCTCTTAAGTTAATGGCTTTGAAGCGGGAGCTTGGGAACCAGCACAAGCAACCCGTCATTCCGGCATGGACTGCCGGAATCCAGTCACAAGGATGTGAAACTAGGGGTCGCCACCAAGGCTTTTTCAAACACTTAACGCAACCGACAAGTCACCGTCCATGGCTCTGGATTCCGGCAGTCCATGCCGGAATGACGGTGTTTTCCCGTTCCGTGGGACCGGTGTATAACGATAGGAGCTACAGCTTGGGAACGCGGCCTGGGATGCTCCGGCTTCCGATGGATGACAAGCTAGAGCTTGAAGACCAAGGGTTCCCAAGCGGGAGCTTGGGAACCAGCACAAGCAACCCGTCATTCCGGCATGGACTGCCGGAATCCAGTCACAAGGATGTGAAACTAGGGGTCGCCACCAAGGCTTTTTCAAATACTTGACGCACGACATGTCACCGTCCATGGCACTGGATTCCGGCATCCCTGCCGGAATGACGGTGTTTTCCCGTTCCGTGGGACTGGTGTATAACGATAGGAGCTACAGCTTGGGAGCGCGGTCTGGGATGCTCCGGCTTCCGATGGATGGCAAGCTAGAGCTTGAAGACTAAGGGTTCCCAAGCGGGAGCTTGGGAACCAGCACAAAGTGCTGATAGACAACCCGTCATTCCGGCATGGACTGCCGGAATCCAGTCACAAGAATGTGAAACTAGGGGTCGCCACCAAGGCTTTTTCAAACACTTAACGCAACCGACATGTCACCGTCCATGGCACTGGATTCCGGCATCCATGCCGGAATGACGGTGTTTTCCCGTTCCGTGGGACTTGTGTATAACGATAGGAGCTACAGCTTGGGAACGCGGTCTGGGATGATCCAGCTTCCGATGGATGACAAGCTAGAGTTTGAAGACTAAGGGTTCCCAAGCGGGAGCTTCAAAGCCATTAACTTAAGACGCATGTCATTGATTATATTGCACAATGGAGCAACCATATAAAACCATTGTCTTCAGGACTTGCTGCCAACCTGAATAAGGTGCAAAGTAGAGCTTTAATCATTGCAATGCCCCTATTAAAAAACCATGCCTGTCCGTCAGCCAAGCGTTGATCCACGATGCAGACTTCAAAGCCCGCCACCGCCAAAAGGCGACGGATTTCACCCGGTCGCGCTCCCTGGTCTTTCCGCTGGTGATGCTGTTCGTGCTGCGCAAGGGCGTCAAGTCGATCCAGTTGATGGTCAACGAATGG
>Ga0194049_1000099_pt1 | contig 33773 bp, 21 predicted proteins | sample JunL2225m_MetaG_FD_148665 | JGI IMG/M metagenome (GOLD analysis project Ga0194049, IMG submission 148665) | Anoxic zone freshwater microbial communities from boreal shield lake in IISD Experimental Lakes Area, Ontario, Canada - Jun2016-L224-25m | ecosystem: Environmental > Aquatic > Freshwater >... | reverse complement strand
CCCAAGGCACCGCCACCGTGGCCACCTTGCCGTCGGGGGTCTTGATGCGCGGCACGGCACAATGGAGGTAGCAGGCGTGCTCGAAGAAGCTCAGGTGCTGCCACCGCCGTTCCACCGTGTCATGGACAGGACAGGGCGTCCCGGACTGATCGGCAAACCGCGAACCCGGTGGAAAGCCGATCATGATGTTCAATTCCTCGCGCCCGGATTCGTTGGGGGCAAAGGTGATTTCCTGGACCTGCCAGGGCGATTGCAGGCCAAGGGCCATGGCGAATAATGTTTCACTGTTCATGCCGATATGATCGCATTTTTCCACTACAAATCACATAGAGCCTAAAACTTCTGGGCGAGGACGGTTTGCGACGAGGTTTCATCGAATCCGCTCAACGACACGATCAAGGCCATGTCCCCTAGCCGTTCCGGTTCAACCCCATGCAATGGGCTGTCCCCGTCGATGGGGTGCATGATGCTCAGGCTTAGCGCGAACACCGGGGTTGAATCACGGGCCAGACTGAGATCATGGAACCGGCGGAACACTTGGACCCTCCGCCGTGACCTCATGGCGGAGCAGGGTTGCCCGGACCGAGGCTTGCAAAATCGAGTTGTGCCGCCGGTTCGCGGCGCGGACGGTCAGGGTGGGTATGCCGTTGATGGGATGGACGGTGGCCGTCCGGCTAAAAAGAACCCGGGCCGTGGGCCGGGAAAACCGGGCAAACATCAAGCCGGTCATCATGGTTATGCCCAGCATGCCCGCCAGAATCCCGACCGTCGAAACCATATGGCGGGTAGGCCAGATGCCAACGGACACAGATTGGAAAAAAGGAGCCATTCTGTCGGGTGAAGGCAATTGCCGCAGGGTTCCGCTGAAAAAACTGGTTTTGGGCAAGACAAAACCAACTTGGATCAATGAAGATTCTATAATTTCGCAAGAGCCTCAATGGGATAGATGCATTGTCAACGGTATGTCTGTTCCATTGCGCCCTAGCCCCCAACTGCGCCGTTTGGTGAGGCGATACCGTGCGCCCCCGTTCCGGCACGGGCAAATTCAGGAAACCACGCATTCATCGTGCGCTCGGCATAAGCCACCAGGTTCGGATGGCGCAAGGCTTCGTCCCGCACCGGAAAGTGTTTGACCGGAACCCTCAGCAAGTTGTTGAGATACGCCGTCAGGCAGGCGTCAATGCGAGCCGGGGTTTCGCCGTGGAAATAAGGCTTGTCGCCCAGCCAGGCCGCCAAGGCTTGCAGGTCGGCGATGCCGAAGGCGTAGATTTCCTCCGCCGAATGGCGGCCCAGGCCATGGTAGTAGAGTTCCTTGCCCATCCCGCGGCGCACCCATCCGGCCAAGGGACGCCTGACCAAGGACGGCACCCAGTTGAAAAAAGTCTCGCGGGTGGCGGGCCAGTTGATGGGGTCGATCCAGCGGTTTTGGATGTTGACCCAGTAAAACCGCTCGTCGAACATGGCTTGGAACGCCCGCGAGATGGCTTTCTGTTCCTCGCTCAAGCCCCGGTCCGGGTCGAAGCCATGGCGTTCCCGCAAATAGTCGAGGATGATCTCGGAGTCTGCCAGCCGCGTATCGCCGTCTTCAATGTAAGGCAGCTTGCCCTTGGGGCCCTTGGCGGGGATCAAGACATCGACAACTTGGTATTCCAGGCCTGCCATGCGCAACGCGCACTCGACCTTCATGCAAAACGGGCTGGCATTGGGAAGGCCGAAGGCCCGTGCGAATTGGTAAAGCTTTATCATAAGTTCTTCCTGCTTGTGGCTTAAGGGTTAAGTGGACATTCTCTTTGCTTCGGGCGTGTCCGGCCTCGCCCGCCGGGCGAAGTGGCACGGCATTAATGGGCGGCCGGGCGCGTGCCCGGCCGTCTGCGATTTCGTCTGCCGGATGCGGAGTGTCTGGTTGGTGCGAGGATTCCTGAGGCTGCAAACAGCCCCGCCCGGCCATCTGACTTCGATCCGCCGCACCGATTCGCCGGGGGCCAAGCCGAAGGTCTGCACCTGCTCCGATTGGGAAAGATACGATCCGCCGGTTCGGATCATGCGCTGCTGCACCTCGCGGCTACCATAAAGCCAGATACGCGCACCGATGGCGTCGGTGTTCGGCGGCAGGCCACGCAAACCCACGCGCAGCCAGCGGGTTTGCGTCAAATCATTGCGGATGAGCCTAGGCGGGCCGTTGTTGCTGCTGGCGACCAGATCCAAATCGCCATCCCCGTCCAAGTCCCCGGCCGCCAGCCCTCGCCCCACCATCGGCGTCTGCAAGGCCGCAAACTCAGAACCGGCGTCGGCGAAGCGCCCCCCGCCCAGATTGCGCAGCCATTGCAGTGGCTCGGCGTGGGAAAGCAGGGGGCTTACCGAACGGACGGCCGGTTCCACATGGCCGTTGGCGCTCACGAGGTCTTGCCAGCCGTCTAGGTCCAAGTCGGCGAACACCAATCCAAACGTGAGCAGTGGAAACGTCGGCCCGGCAATGCCGTTCGCACCGCTGTCTTCGCGGAACTCCCAAGGCTTCAACATGCGGAACAGCGAGGTCGGTTCCTCGGCAAAATTGCCGATGGCGATGCCCGCCGATCCGTCGTTCAAATAATCCGCGATATCGACGCCCATGCCGGCCCGGACGCTGCCGTCGCCGGCGTAGGCAATGCCAGCTTTTTCGCCGATTTCCTCGAACCGGCCCCGGCCTAGGTTATGAAACAGGAAATTGGCCGTCGTGTCGTTGGCGGCCACCACATCCATCCGGCCGTCACCGTCAAAATCCCACAGCGCCAGCCCTAGCGACTTGCCCGGCTTCTCCAGGCCGCTATTTTTAGTCGCATCCCGAAACCGCCCATGGTCTTGCAACCATAGCCTAAGGCTTTCGCCGTCATAAGCGCGGGGCGTCGTGTAACCCTTGTGGACGGTGTCATACGTGGTGGCGATGTCGGTATCCACCGACCAGCGCACATACTGCGCCGACAGAATATCCAAATCCCCGTCGCCGTCGGCATCGAAGAGCAAGGCGGCGGTCGGCCATGCCGGGCCGGCCTGGCCTTTTTCATTTTTCCAATAAACCGGGCGCAAGCCTGCGCTTTGGGTGGCGTCTGCGAAGCGGCCCCGGCCTTCGTTGCGGTAGAGCCTCAATCCGCCGAGCGCGGTGAACACCAGATCCGCGTCGCCGTCGCCGTCATAATCCGCCGCGACCGCGCCTAAGCCATAGAACGACTGGGCCAGCCCGGCTTGCCGGGATACCTCTTTGAACCGCCAATGCCCCAAGTTCTCATACAAGGCCGGCGGCGACTCGGCTTGGACGTTTGGATCAAACGGCTTGCCATTGACGAACAATACGTCTTGGTCGCCGTCGCCGTCATAATCGAACACCACGACACCGGATCCCATGGTCTCCGGCATATAGCGGGATTCGCTGCCGTCGGCCTTGAGGAACGCGCCGTTGGCGTGGCGGAAGCCGATGCCCGACTGGGCGGTGACATCGGTGAAGCCTGGGGAAGCGGCTGTCACTGAGCCTGGCAACACCAGCAGCGCCAGCGAGGTGGCAAGAAAGCATGGGTAGGGCCGAACAATCACGGGTTGTCTGATTCCAGCAAGTGGGGGATGAGGCTATTTCTTCGCATCCGGCGGCAGGCGGCGCATCTGGTTGACCATCAGCCAGCGCTCGGCATCGGTGAGCTTGCCGGCGAAGGCGGGCATCTTGCCGACGCCGTGGGTGATCTTCCAATACAGCTCGCCGTCGGTCAGCGGCTGGTTGTTCGGCTGGGTCGGCGTCGCCAAGATGCTTTGCAGCGAATAAGCGACCTTCTCCTCCGTGCCGTCGCCCCGGCCGTCCTTGCCATGGCAAGGCACGCATTGCCTGGCATAAACCTCGACGCCTTTGGCGATGGTCTCCTCATTGATGGGGACGGGGTTCTGGATGCCATGGGCGTCCGGCGGCACGTTCCAATTGCCGGCGAAGGCCGAAGTCGAAGCAAGCAGGGCGAGGGTCAGTAGGAATTTCAGTTTCATGGTTTGGCTCTGGTGGCGGTTAATGCGGCGTGGTCAAGCCCAGGCGCAGGCTGGCTAGTTTAGTGATCGGCAATGGCGGCGTCTCCCGCCCGTCAAACACCCAGGCGATAAACGCCGGGCTGTATTTTCGCCAGTTTAAAACAAAATCGACCGCAATAGGCGGTACGGCATCGGCAGGAATCTGGAATTTGACGAACACCGTCCGGCTGCCCCGAATCGGCAGGGTCGTGTCATCGGCGACGGACACCGCGTCGGTGGTCGTGTTGCGCCGGTCAGTCGGATTGCCGGCCGCATCGACAAAGCGGGTGCCGAAGCGGATGGCGTCGGTTGGCAACAGGCTTTGAGCGTCCAACTGGCCCAGCGTGGCGACCGTCCGCGCCTTGGCGTCGGTGACAGCAGCCGACAGCCACGCTTCGTTGGAATCCACCGTCCCGGTCGGGAACTGATGGCCGACGCGGGCGTTGCGCACTTCCAAGGCGATTTCGACAGCGTCGCCCGCCTTCACAGGCACCGACTCGGCGGGCCTGAACGGCGCATCCGGCTGTGTGCGCAAGCCAGCGACGCGCAAGGCGACGATGCCCGACGACAGGAAAGCCTCCACCGCCCTGCGCTGGTCGATGTCCCGGTTAAAGGCCGGCAAGGCCGTGTTGGAGCCTGCGAAGCGGTGGCTTTTAATCAAGCCGTCCTTCGCGGCGGGGTCGCCGGACGGCACCTCCGGCATATGGCAATCGATGCAACGGCCCGGCAAGTGCCCGTCATGGGCGGTCTGATGGCGGCGCAGCAACTGCCCGGCCTCGTCGGTCAAGGCCATCGGCGCGACGCCGTTCAGGGACGCCGGCACCGTCAGGCTATGGCAAGTCGCGCAGTATGCCGGCTGGCTATAAAACGGCTTGCTCAACACACGGCGATGCAGCCAAGGCGTGACTTCGATCAGGACTTTATGCGCCTGCGCCAGTGTCGGACTATCGCTGAGGGCGAAAGGATGCAAAGTCGGCTCGGCAATCCGATACTCGCCATTGCCGCCCCCGGTTTCCATCATCCGATGGCAGGATAAACAAGTAATCCCGGCATTCGCCTTCCAACTGTCGGCATCCAGTTTTTCAGTTTCGCCCGCACTCTTCAATATCGGGTCATGGCAACGGGCGCAAAACGCAAAGGCTTCCTGGCCCTTTTGTTCGATGGTATGCGTGACGACCTTGCGATAAACCGGATTGTTGAAGGACGAAAAATGATGGGTCGAAGCATTCCATTGATGGAATATGTCCGTATGGCAATGCCCGCAATACTCCGACCCGCCCAGTTTCATCGGATCGACTAGCGCCTCGGCGTGGGGTTGGGCAAAGGCGAGGGCGCACCCTAGCGTTAATATAAGGGTGGGCAAGCGTCTTTTTTCTCGTCCCCACGCGCGTGGGGACGAAGCGGTGGCTCGCTGCGCCACCGATCCGCAGCGCGGGTTGGCTGGGTTCCCACGCAGCGCGCTCGCCGTTATACACAAGTGTAAGAGGCCCGTCATTCCGGCATGGACTGCCGGAATCCAGTCACAAGGATGTGAACCTAGGGGCTGGCAACTTACCTGAATCAAGCACTTGTGCAAGCGGCAAGTTACCGTCCATGGCTCTGGATTCCGGCATCCATGCCGGAATGACGGCGTTTTTGGGTCAGCGGGACTTGTGTATAACGATGAGCGTAGCGCATGGGAACCAGAAAATACCCACTTTATCCACCCATTGCTTGTCGATAGGGATTCAATGAAACAATCATCCGTATCGCATTCTGGATGGCCTGCCCACTCGTCATGGATGCGGCCACGGGGCGTCTTGAAATAATGCGAGGCGAAGGGGTGCAGCCCGTTTGAAACCCTCGCCGGCCTTATGTTTACTTCGCTGGCCTGACTCATATTTTCACCTTGCGGTGATTTACAAGCCCGACGGTTCGGGCGGTGAAAATTGCGACTGTAGGCGCTGCCTCCACATTTCATAGGCCGGGGACTCGCCCTGACCGGCGAGGCCCTCCCCGGTTGCCAGGGTCATGGCGACTATATCGTCGGCACTGCCTTCGCACAGCGTTTCACAGGCCATGGCCGTCCAAGCGGCGGGGTTGCCTGCCTTCGCCCGGCTCAGAGCGGCGAAGGCCACCCCTTGCCGGAGCATGGGCAAATAATGCCCGCAGGCCGCCTTTACCGCCGACAACCCGGCCAGGCCCACCCCTCCCGCATAGGCGCAGGCGAGCCCCAGCCCGCTCCACAAATGGGGCCTGCGCCGAGGGGGGAATCCGCCAATGGCCTGGGCAATGCGCTCGGCGTCGCCCGCTTTGAAGAACCACAGGCTCCGCCCCAAGCCATGGTCGAAGGCGCAGCGGCCATAGGCGGACAGGCGCCTTGGCTCCTCCCTGGCTTCGATGAAGCGCCGCCAATGGAAAAAGCCTTGGTGAAAACCATAGCCGTCTATCGCCAGCCAGCGCAGCAATGGGTCCATGCGCTCGGTGGCCCGCTCCAGCCGCACGGGCAATCGGGCCAAGGCCCATCCCGCGCCAATATGCAGGATCAAATCATGATGGCGGGCAGGCCCTTCCAGGAAGGCCTGAAACCGGGAGGCGCTGAAGGGATGCAGGAAATCTGCAATCACCAACCCCATCGCGGCCCCTTCAAAGGCAAAGCCGCGAAACTCGCTTTCCACGTTTTGGTTTAGCGTCTCGGCAAGCCGTACAGGCTCACCGTCCAGCAGGGCGGCGTTATAGCCTTCGATGAAATGGCCGCCAATGCGCCCGACCCGCTCCCTGACGGTCGCCACGCCCGTTTCAAAGCCACGCCGATCAGGATTTGCCTCAGCGGGGGAGAGCCCTAACAAGGTTCTTTTAAGCCAGCCCATGGTGAATTTCTCTTTGGTCGATGGGGTTGAATAGTGCTGCCTGTGCGCCGCGATTCCCTGCCCTTTTCACTGGGTCGGGGGAGAGGGATTGGGTCAGACCTTGGTTTTTGCCACCTTCCACCAGCGCGTCGCCACGCTCAACACCAAGAAGGTGGTGAACAGGCTGGCGGCGACACTGATGGCGACGTACTGGCCGGTTTGCTGGGCGGGCGTCGTCGAGTGGACCAATAAGACCGAGAAGCCACCGACGACGATGATGCCATTGAACAAAATCCCTTTGCCGACATCTTGCATGACCCGCAAAGTCGCCGCCGCATGATCCAAACCTGTCCGGCGCTCATCACGGTAGCGCCATAAATAATGTATCGCAAAATCGACGCCCACGCCCATGGCGATGGAAGCGAACACGGTCGTACCCAATCCCACGGCCACGCCGGTCACGCCGATGAAGGCATAGGTCAGCACCAGGCCAATGCTGATGGGCACCAGCATCAAGGCCGCCCCGGCGCGGGAGCGCAGGAAGGCCCAGCCGATCAACCCCATGCACAGCCCCGACAGAAAGACCGACAAGGCCGTGCTGGAGCCGATGCCGGCCATCCAGCGGTGGATTACATTCGTTTCTCCTCCGAAAGTCACCTTCGCCTCCTGGAAGGTCGAGCCGACTTCCTCATCCAGCCAACGGACGAAGGGCGCGCTCTCGGCGTAATTGCCGCGCTTTAGGAAGATGCGCAGATTCGCCCGCTTGCGGTTGCCGTCGGCTATCTCGTCGAAACGCCTAGGGTCGCCGGACAGGTTGTACAGCAGGAAGAACTGGGCGTTGGCGTCGGCGTTTTCGGAAATGCGGTAATACTCGGGGTTTTCCGCGTGGAAGGCTTGATTCATCTTCTTCAGGTAATCGGCGATGGAGATCGTCCCGCCAACCTGCGGCCATTCCTCGATGCGCTTTTGCAGGCCATCCAGCCGCTTGAGGAAATACGGCTCATAGATGCCGTCCTCCTTGCCAGTGTTAATGTCCACCTCGATGAAGTTAAGCCCCATGTAATCGTCACGGATGGAGTAAAAATCCTGATAAACATGGCTGTCGCGGGGGAAGAATTTGACCGGCTCGTAATCAGGGGACAACAGCGACATGCCCGCGACACCCAGCACGGCCACCCCCCCTAGGAAGCCCAAGGCCACGTTCCGGTTGTCGATGACGCGGCCCATCGAAGCCGCCACCAGCCTGTCCCAGCCGCTCGGCCCCCCGCTGCCGCGGGCTGCAAACAATCGGGCAAAGGCCGGGCTGGGCTTCGCGTCGAACAAGACGATTGCGGCGGGCAGCACGGTCAAGGACAACGCCATGGCGGACATGACGCCAATGGCGACGGTCACCCCGAATTGATAGACCGGGATCATCGGCGAGCCTTGGATCAACATCAAAAAGCCCACCGCCGTCGTCACCGAGGTCATCACGATTGGCTGCCAAATTTCGGCATAGGTCTTCGCCACGGCTTGCTTGGCGGTCAGTTCCGGTTGTTTCAGCCGCCAATCAAAATAGCCGCTTAAGAAATGCACCGAATCGGCGATGCTGGTCGCCAAGATGACCACCGGGATGGCATTGGAATAGGGTGTGAAGCGGTAGCCGAACAAGGGCATGGAGGCGGCGGCAAGGGTGATGGCAGGCACCATGACCGACAGCGGCAACAGCACCCCGGCCAGCGAACGCAGGGACAGGAACAGCAGCAGCGAGGTGAGCGCCGCCGCCACCGGGTTCAGTTTCAGCGCGTCCTCGTTGAGGTAGACATTGAGCGTCCCGGTCACGATGGGCGGGCCGCTGACTTTGATGCCGATGCTGCCTTCCTTGTCCATGCGCTCGCGCAGTTTTTCCAGTTGGTCAAACACATACAGCACATCGGCGGTGTCTTCAAAGTCACCGAGCAAGCCGGCCCGCTTGCCGTCTTTGGAAATGATCAGGCCCTCGAACAAGGGGAACGCCTTGGCCCGCTCGCGCACATAGCGGGCCTGCTCCAGGCTGGTGGGCATGGGTTCCAAGAACGGATCCACGTCGAACCCGCTGGCCGTGCCACGAATATCGTCAAATGTGTCCAGCGAACGCACGGAACCCGGCCTGATGCCTTTGATATCCTCCAGGAAACGGCTGACCTCGCGCACGGCCTGCAAGCCTTGCGGTGTGAAAATATCGCCGGTCTTGCGGTCATAGACATCCACGAACACCGGGTCGTTGATATGGTAGATGCGCTGGATGTCCAGTTTTTGCTGGTAGGACAGATGGCCCCTGGGCAGGAAAGACGCAATCGACGTGTCCGCCCGGATGTGAAAAAGGGGCGGGATGCAGGCAACCACCAGCAGCAAGACCACTGCGAAGGCCGCTTTCGGGTATTCCGTAATGAGCTTGACCATTAGCATTCTCGTAAGTTATTATATTGCAATATAAACCTTGCGCTCCGGGTTTAAAACAAAGTCCTTCTGAGCCTTAGAAACAGGCTTTCCCTGCCCGCATAACTGCCCAGCCAACCTTCGTCGTGGCCCATGTTGGCGTAGGCCGTCCCGCCGATGGCCATTGAGGTGGCTTCGTCAATTTCGTAAGACACTTGGGCGCGGATGGCGAAGTCGCTGTAACTCACGTCCAACACGGCAAAGCTGTCCAAGGTGATGCGGTCATTCAGGAATGCCCGCCGTATCCGCAGCGAGGCCATATGAGACTGCACATCCCGCACCAGCGACGGCCCGCCTCCCACGCGGTCGAAGAAATACTGCAAAGCCCAGTACCAATCGTCGTTGCGCCCCTCTAAGCCCATTGATGTTAACAGATTCCAGCGCCCATCCACACCGTTGGTGGAAACGCCACGCTTCAACAAGCCGCCTAAGACGGCAGGATTGAGCGTGAAATCCCGGTCTGGGGCGAAGGCCAGCTCGCCGCGCAGAATGACCGTCCCCAGCGGCGCGGAGGCCGACCCGCCCAGCCAGAACGTCCTAGGCCGGGTTTTTTGCAGCATGGGGACGGTCTCGACCACATAAATGTCTTCCTTGACCGACATCGCATTCAGCGTCGCGCTCCAGCTATCGTGGCTGAAGGCCAACTCGCCGCCGCCGCCCCAGTCCCCAATGCCATTGTTCTCAGGGTCGTAAAGGCCGTTGAAACGGCCAACATTATGAAACCGATCTTCGCAATAACTGCCCGTCTGCGGCAAATAGGATTGCGGCGAGAATGGCGCGAAAGTCAGGCTAAAAGAAGTCGGCCCGCCCAAGGAGGCCCTGCCCTTGGCGAGCCAGTTGGGCAGTTTGTTCTGCGTGTCCAAGCGGGCAAACCGACAGAAGTCGCGGCCGTTGTAGCGATCCAGCAACACAAAGCCTTCGGTGTTGCCTTGGGTGATGATTTGCCGGCCAAAGGAAAAATCAAAGCCCTCATACACGCCGCTGAGGGTCAGTTCCTCAATCAAGCGGTACATGGCGCATTGCGTCACGCCCTTAGGGTGTGTGCTGTAAGGCCCGGCGCAAGGACTGACCATCACCTTCGCAGTCAGCTTGTCGTTCAATGCCCATTCGGCCCGGCCAATCAGCCTCATGAAACTCGGGCCGAACTGGCCATCGCCCACTTGGTATTCCGTGGCTCCCTCAAGCTCAAGCGAGCGATAGGCAAGCTTCGGCATGTCCCAGGCGCCCGCCATGGACCAAACCAACAGCAGGGGCAATATCAGTATCCGCGGCCAATCTGGGGCGGGCAAACGGCAAAAGCCGCGCCGTTTGGTCATTGCGTGAACTCACAAAAAGCAAGCGGCGAAGTTGCGAAACCCGCCGCGCCAAGGTTTGCCCACGCGCAACCAGTCACCCCGGGGGGAACGATGGGGCCGCGCCCCCTAACGCATGCGCCCAAGTGGCCACTCCGCCGACTCTCAATGGTAAAGCTCGCGGGCTGGGGCATCCTCGGTGAAGTAGTTGGCGGGCACGCCGCTGTTGTAGACGGCCTTCTGCAATTTCAGCACCGTCTTATGCTCGTTCACCAAATCCGCCGAACGCAGTTCCATAGGGGTCAGGATGCCGTCCACCAACTGGATGTCCAAAGCCTCGTTGTGGCGAATCTCCCGGTCCCCTTTGAAGAAGTGCTGGTCGATGATGAACGCCTGGTCAGTCCTGACCTTGGTGGTCGCATGATCAAACCCGAGGTTGCGCTTCAGGTCGGCAGTCTTCGGCTCCAAGCGCATGATCGCCACCGGATGGCCGTCTTCGGTCTTCCTCTCTAGGATGGTGCCGTCGTAGTCCTGGTACTCAAACCCTAAGCTCACATCTTCCATCGTGAAGTCGGTGCCGACAAACTTGTCGCCGCGCTCCGCCGGCGGGATGCGCTTGGTGGTTTTCAAGGCCGGCAAGTACAACCACATGTAGTCGTTGTCCGCTGCCTCGACCTTGAGCAGGGCGGTGTGGCGGATGTTGGCGGGGCCCAAGAACACCGTCACCTGTTCGCTGCGCTCGCCTTCGAGCTTGCGCCGGAAAATCTTGCCGGTCCGTTGCCGGGCATCCCCGCTTTTGTCGATCAGGTCAAGGGAGAACGCCCAGTCCAAATCTTTCCCGCGCTCGCGCAGATTGACCGCTTTTAATATCTCCGTAGCCTCGGCATCTGCGGCAGCCTCGAAGGATGGCATCAGCCCGAACAGGAAAACGCCTAACAAAAATAAAACTCGCATTTACAAACCCTCTAAATAGGTTTTCCACAAAGGAACAAGACGGGCGAGAATCTCGCCCGCCGCTTCGACAAAGCCCGCGGGATCCGCCGCGACTTCGCCCGCTGTGAACGTCTTCAACGCGCACAGATGCGGCCCGGCCAGATAATGACCGGCCTCGCCGCCATTCATGCTCTGCTCCAGCTCCCCGTAACGGCTGCAACTGCCGAGCATCAAATCGTCACCCAAGCCCATGCCCCGGCCCAACGCCACAAGCTCGGCGGGGCGCTGGCTCACCGCCCGCTCCATCGGCGAGCCATGGGCTAGGAAATGAGGCGATAGGTACAACCCCGCCCAGACTTGCGTCGGCTGGACGCCGATGAAAAGCTGCGGGTCTTCTTTCTTGCGTCCCTCGCGGTAGAACAGCGCCAGCATATGATCCTTGTAAGGGCTTTGCCCCCGCGCAAAGCGCATGTCCCGGTTGATGCGGGTCAAGGTCTTGTTGATTTGGGGGCGGCATTCCAAATCGTGAATCTGTGCCTGCAAGGGGGGGGCGACCTTTGCCACCAGCGAACGCATGGGTTCGAGCAAATGCGCCTCGTAGCGTTTGCGGTTCGCATCGAACCAAGGCTTGTCGCGGGGGGTGGACAAATCGCCCAAAAAGGCGAAGGTGTCGGCGGAAAGCAGGTTCATCGCTTCGCGCCCGGTTTTGCGGTGGGTTTTGGCTTTGCGACAGGCTCTGGCTTCGCGCCCTCGTCCACCGTTCTGGCGTCGTCTTTGGCCCCTTCGCCGGGCGCGAGCCCATACGCCTTGTTCACCGCGCCAGGCGATCCGAACACAGCCCCATTAATGGGAATGTCCGTCTCGAAATTGCGGGCCATCGCGAAGGGCTGGCCCGGATAGACCGGCGAAGTCAATGGCATGACCCCGGTCGCGACCAAGGTGCCGTCGATGTAGCCGTCATTGTTGAAATCGCCGATCCGGCCGGCAATGGTTTCGCCAGTCTTAATCGGCCCGGCCTGCCTAGCGCCGGGCTGCCCGCCTTGTGGGTTGGCCAGGGGTTCGGGAACCGTCACGGTACCCGTCGTGCCCTTGAACGGGATGCGGATCACGCCTTTGGGGCCGATGCCCAGATCCAGCAACAAATCCATCACCATGGTCACATTGCCGTCAGCTTCCGTAGCGGCCATCTGCTGGCCCATGTATTCGCCGCCCCCGGCGATGGCCGGCAGGAAGCGCACTCCGGCCAAGGTGAAGGTGCCCAGATCCACGTTCTCGTTGATCTTGCTGCCATCGGACAGCAGTCCGTCCACCGGGGGAAAATCATTTTCGGCGCTGACATTGGGTTCTTCGGCCCCGTTGTTCCAAAACGGCGTCATGAAGTTCTGCGGGGTGTTGAACGCCATATTGCGGATTTTCACCGGAAACAGCGGCGTAGGCACCATCAAAGCACCAGGGCCAAAGAAATAGCCGGTGCCTAAATAAGAACTGGGCGTGCTCCACAGATTCACCGCCCACGTGGCGGGAGCGAAGCCTGCCGCCAACACGCCCGCCATCAAAAGGTGACGCAAACCGACTCGGTTTTTAAAACCGGGCAGGTTTGTGTTCATCGGTTTCAATGCTCTCATTGGCCACCCTCGGCGGTTTTCATCTGCACCAGCTTGGCTTCCGCCGCAGGAAAGGCGTAGTTGGCCTTATCGGCCTTCTTTTGCCGTTCCGCCGCCGAGCCGGGCAGCTTGCCGACCACCGCCCCGTTGTAAGGCATGTCTGTTTCAAAATACCGTATCAAAGCGTAGGGTGCGCCGGGCATGAACACCGAGTTCAGCGGCATGTTGCCGGTCACGACGATGGCCCCGTCCAGCAAGCCATTGCCGTTGAAATCGCCGAGCCGCCCGCGGATCTTGTCGCCGGATTTCAACGGCCCGGCCCGATCCGTGCCGCCTGCGATACCCATCTGGGTTTGGATTGACAAGGGCAAGGTCGCCTCTTGCGTCGTGCCGTAGAACGGCGTGGCCATGACGCCTGCCTCGCCCATGCCCATGTCGAAGACGATGTCCATCGTCATAATCATCGTGTGCTTGTCCATCAGCACCGATATTTGCTCGCCCTGATGCGCCCCGCCGCCGCCGATGCCAACCAAGACCTTGGTGCCGTTCAGCACAAAAGGCCCGACCTCGGCGTTTTCATTGATCGGCGTCTTGCCATCGCTGAAATAGCCGTCCGGCTTGTCGGAGGTCTCGATCTCGCCCGGCACGTTCGGTGCCGCGCCGCCGTTGTTGAAGAACGGCGTGACAAAGGTCGCCGCCGAGGTGAAGCTGACGTTGTGGATCGTCACGTTGAACAAGGGTGAAACGGGGAGCTTGCCCGGGCCGAAGAACTTGCCGGCCCCCATGTAGCTGTCACCGGTACTTAACACTGTGAATGCGTCGGCAGCGCCGCTGGCGAGAAGGCTGCCTGCGATCAACGCAACGCAAGCGGAAAATTTACTATTTTTGAAGCTCATGATCGTTTACCTCTTTTTCTGATGGATGGTGCTTGGCTTGCCGCCTCGCGCGATTCGGCAGGTGTCCGTTTACCGGGCCCCGTTTCTTATTTATTCAACTGCGCCGCCCCAGCAGCACGACCCCGCGCAAACCAACGGATTAAGGCGCGGGCTGTGCATGCGGGCTTGCCCCTACCGGTTTGAGGGCGACAGGCTCCCCGCCGCGGGCGATGCTGTAATGGCCGCCCACCTGCACCTTCCCTTTTTCCTCGGCTGTGCCGTCCGGCCACAGCACCTTCACGCCCACGCTGCCCCCGGCAGTCTTTGGAATGCCGAAGTGCAAGGTATACGGGCTGTGGCCAAGATAAGACCCGCGCGCCCGCACAATCTCGTGCCGAGTCCAGCCTTGGCCGGTCAAGGTGGCCTCCGCGCCTAGCGCCTCGGTGTTACCGCCCTTGGGCTCGCGCAGGTCAATCGACACGGCGCGTTCGCCGCCAGTGCCGTTGCGCAGGATCAAAGGCGCACCGCCATTCACTGACACGAGGCCGTCGAGATCGCCGTCGCCGTCGATGTCGCCGACCGCGAGGCAACGCCCCACCACCGGCTCGCTGACCGGCTTGCCGGTCAGATCGTCCAAGCTGGCAAAGCGTCCGCCCGACTGCGCCACGAACACATCGACAGGCTGACGGTAGGACACGGCGTTTTGGACTTTCTGGATATCCGGCTCGATGTGGCCGTTCGCCAAAATCAAATCATCGCGCCCGTCGTGGTTCAGGTCGGCGTAGCGGGTGCCGAAGGTCAGCCTCGGCAGGGTTTTGACCGCGATGCCGCGTTTTTGCGCCCCGTCGAGGAACACCTTGCCGCCGGCCGCTTGCTCGTACAGTGTGACGGGTTCGTCGCTGAAGTTGCCGATGGCGATGGACTGCGCCCCGTCGATGGACTGGCCGGCATCCACGCCCATGCCCGCCCGCGCCTCGCCGAGTTCGTCATAGCCGACGCCGAAAGTCATCGCGCTGTCGGTGAATTTGCCTTTGCCGTCGTTGATGTAGAGCTTGTTGGCGACGGTGTCGTTGGAGACGAAAATATCCGGGAAATGGTCGCCGTTGGCATCCAGCACGACCACGCCTAGCGCCTTGTTTTCGCCGGAGGCAAAACCGGACGCCGCGCTGACATCGGCAAACTTGCCTTGCCCCAAGTTATGGTACAGGCGGTTGTGCAAGCCTGGGTAGACCTTAGGCGTGGCGTAAGACTTGTGGATGCCGTCCAGGGTCGTAAACACATCGGTTTGGGGACTCCATTTCACATAGTAGGCGACGAACAGATCCAGCTTGCCGTCCTTGTCGGCGTCCAGCCAGGCGGCGGAAGTCGCCCATTCCGGCGCGCCCAATTCCAGCCCGGCGGCCTTGGTCACATCGACATAGACGCCGGCATCGTTGCGCAACAAACGGTTGCCCTCGACCGTCGTCACCACCACATCGGCGTCACCGTCGCCGTCGTAGTCGGCGATGGCCAGACCCATGCCGTAGCCGGCAATCCCGGCCAAACCGGCGGCGGCGGTGGCTTCCTTGAACTTACCTCCTTCATTCCGATAAAGCCTGGCGATGGCATGCCCGCCCGCAGCCGGCTTCCCCTTGCTGCCGGCCGATTTTGGCTTAGGTCTCGCAGCCTGGGCCGTCGGCTTGCCCTGAGCCATGCCGAGGGGCCGCCCGTCCGCCAGCAGCACATCAAGCCGGCCGTCGCCGTCATAGTCGAACAAGGCGCAGCCCGAACCCATGCTTTCCGGCATCAGCTTCTTGCCCGCCGCGCCGGTTTGATGGACGAAGTCGATGCCGGATGCGCCGGCCGCCTCGACGCTCAAATCCAGTGTTTCAACGGTCTTCGGCGTCTCTTTGGCGATGGCTTGGGTATAAGCGGGCGCCACGGCGGCTTTCTTTTCGCCGCCTTCTTCCTGTTGCGAACACCCGTGCAAAACCAAGCTTGCCGCAATGGCGGCTTGCAATCGTGTGTATGTATTCATTTGAGCGTAAACACCTTGATTTTCTGCGAGGCGAAGTTGGTGTCGTCATCGGCTTGGCGGAAGGCCAAGGTCGCCTGTTGCGCCGACTCGTCGGCCTTGTGGTACTGGTAGGCGGCTTCCGCCGTCTTCTCCTGCTCCACATTGCCCAGCGCCCGATGTGCGAGCATGGCGTAATAATGCGCCGTGCTGTCTTCGGGGTCAATTTCCAGCACCTTGCCGATGGTCGCCACGGCGTCTTGGAAACGCCCGTCCAGATAGGCGATGCGGCCTTTCAGCTTCAGCGCGAAACGGTCGCCGGGGAAGGCGGCCAGTGTCTGGTCGCAGGCGCTGTCGGCCGCTGTGTAATTGCCTTCTTGGAACAGGACTTGCGCCCACATCCAAGCGTCTTGCGGATCGGCCGGGGCCAGCCGCTCGGCCTCGGTCATGGTCTGCCGCGCCGCCTGGAACTGGCCCTCGTCGATTTCCACCCGCGCCTTGGTGCGCAGGTAGTTGGCCGACTTGGGATCGGCGGCGATGGCCATGCCAGCCACTTGCGCCGCCAGCTTGGTGTCGCCTTGGCGCAGGAAGCCGACGGCGTAGTCATGCAGCAACTCGCCCGGCTTCGCGCCCTCCGGCGGCTTGGCTTGGGCGACGAGCCTGTCGCCCTCGCGCTTGATGGCCACCGTGGTTGCCGCAATCTCGGTGATGGGCAATTCAGGCGGGGCGTCGAACTTGGCAAACCCCTTGCGGTTGGCCTCAAAGGAGAACTCGCTATAGGTGCGGTTGAATTTGCGCCACAACAGGCGGACTTTGACTTCCGCGCCTTTCGTCAAATCGCCGAGTTGCGCAAGCGGGATCGAGTAGCGGGACAGGTCCGAGGTGCTCGGCGGAATCACCGCGACATAGATCGGCGCGACCATCTCATGCGCGTTGCGCTTGATGATGCGGTTGCCGTCCTTGTCCACCTGCACGGCATTGAATATGCGGGTGTTCTCGATGACACGGCCGGTTTCATCCAAGCCTCCAGCCAAGTAGCGGCCGCCGTTGCCGGTGGCGGTGACTTCGATCCAGGCTTCGTTGGAGTCGTTGGTCCCGCCGGGGAAGGTGTGGCCGACGCCGGTGTTGCGGACGATGGTGTGCAGCTCGATCTTGCCGTCGGTCTCGGTGATGTCATGCGCCGCGCCGTCGGTCAACGCGACAATCTTGCCATCGGCCCCGGTCACGCCGCCCACCGACAGCCGCAGCGCCTTATTGCGCAGCAACTCTTCGGTTTGCTTGATCATTTTCTGGTCGCCGCGCAGGAACGGCAGCGCGGTGTTCGCGGCGAGGAAAAGATGCGAGCGGACTTTGCCGTTTTTCGCCGACACGTCGCCCTTCGGGGCGTCGATCAAAGGCATATGGCAATCCTGGCATTGGCGGGTCTTCGGCGGCAGGTAGAACGTCCGAGCCGCGTTATGCGCCACGCCGCTGTTATGCCAGTTGTCATACTCGTTCTGGCCGCGCAGCCAACGGTAATCGTTGACCGGTTTTTCCAGCGCCACTTTATGGCAGGTCGCGCAGTATTCAGACTTGCGGTAAAACGGCTTCAACATATCCGCCTTATGCCTTTCCGGGTTGGCTTTCAAATAAGTATCATGCAGCGTCGCTCCCGGCCCGGAAGCCACGCCGGAGAAGATATAGCTGTCTTTGAACTCGTCATTCCAGACATAATTGCCATTGCCGGTATGGCCAGGTATTTCTTTGATCGAATGGCAGCTTAGGCAAATCAAGCCACCCTGGGCCTCGACCGAGCCTTTATCGATGTCTTTCGCCATGCGCCCGGACAAGTTAATCAACGGGTCGTGGCAACCGGCGCACCAGCGCGATTTCACCTTGCCGGTGGCTTCTTTCGGCAGGCCGAATTTCTTCAAATGCCGATCCACGAACTCGTTAGGTTCCACGGCCGTGTCGCGCAGATATTCCACCGTCGCCACATAGAACGGATTATTGAACGAGGAAAAGCGGTGCGCCGAGGAAGCCCATTGCTGGACGGTATCGGCATGGCAGCGCTCGCATTTCTCCGCGCCAATCAATACGGAATCGGCAAAGCCTTGGGTCTCGACTTCATTGCGAATCTTGTTGACATCCGAAGGCGCAATCGCCAGCAAATTCATGCTCTCGGTCATGTCCGCGCCGCTGGCCAGGCTGACCGGCGAGGGGAAGAACGGGTTTTCAGGCAACACCTTGGTCGGCTGCACATATTCGCCGACGGGTTGGGTCAGTTTGGCGGTCGGGGTGGGCACCACCGGCGGCGGGGCGACTTTCCATTCGATGGCGATCAACACGGCGGCGACCGCGAACGAGGCGACCATGCCGCCGGTCAGCATAATGCCAGCCTGCTTAGGCCGGGCGATGACGCGATGGCCGAAATACAACAGCACGATCAAAGTAGCCGTGATGAGGTGGGTGTTGTACAGCCAGTTCACCGACGCGCTCTTGGAATTGAACAGGAAGTAAATGCCCGAACCGAACAGCACGGCTATCGTGAACAGCACCGCAAAGCCGGTGGCAAGGTATTTTTTCTCAAACAGCGCGAGTTTGAAGTTTTTGGGGATATGCAGCACGACAAACCCGATCAGGCCCAGCAATAGCAGGATGCCGAGCAGGCTGTGCAGCAACACATTGGCTTGGTAGTACGCCGACACGCTGCACAGGTCGAAAGCGTTCAGCGCACAGCCGAAGCCGTAGCGTCGGGCCAATAGGAACAGCGTGTTGGCGAACAGCAGCGCGAACAAAGGGCCGACCACCCAATGCCAGCGCTTCTGCCCGCCCTTTAGCGAGGAACCTAGGAATATCTTGATCTTCGGCCACATATCAAACCTCTGGGGCGTGCTACGGTTTAAGGTGTCATTTGGCAGTTTCTGTTTGAAACGCCGTCTGTAGCTTGGGCAGCTCCGCCTCTAACTTGGCCAACACCTCTTTTGTCTGCTGGGTGTATTTGGGCCGATCCGACTTCGCCGCCAACGCGGCCTTAAGCCCGTCTGCCACTGACTGAGCCAAGGCTGCTTCCGGTGCGGCGACCCTTTTCAAACGCGCCGCCGCCCGCTGTGCGCGGCTGGCGTAGTCGTCCGCCCATTCCGGCAGCATGCGCTTGTAATAGGCGTCCATTGCCGGGCCGGGTTCCGCGTAGCCTTCGGGCGGGTTCAGCACGAGACGCAAATTGGCGACGCCGGCCAGCTCCAAAATGCCGCTGACGCGGGGCTTGACCGGGATGTCGGTCTTGATGGTGCGGCTCATGACCAGCGGCGCGCCGGGCACGAACAGGAACTTCAATGGCGTGCGCCCTGAGCCGACGATGCGCCCGTCCAGGAATCCATCCTCGTCCGCGTCGCCCAAGGTGCCGACGATGGGCCCGCCGCTGGGCAGGTAATCGGCGTTATCGAAGCCGCCTTGGGCCTTGGCTTCGGTTTGCAAGGACGGCGGCACCCACAGCACGCCGCTGGTGATGTTGATGTTGCGGCTGATGACCAGCCCTTCGGGAAAGCCCGGATCCAGCGCCATGTCGGTTTTCAGCCGCCAGTTCAGCCGCTCGTCAACCCGGTAAGTCTCCCCGCCCTTGTTGTCGCCGTCGGAGGCAACCACAGCCAACATGCGCAATGCGCCCTGGCCGATGGTGACGATGCCACCGTGCAAGTGTTCGTTGAACTTCACGCCATTGCTTAAGAAGCCGCCTTTGAAACCGCCGAAAATATCCTTTTCGCCCGGAATGTTCGGCTCGGCCACGCCGTTGTTGAAGAAGGCGAGATCGCCCTCCAGCCGGGCGTTCACTTTGACATAAGTGAACTTGCCGCCGGCCAAGGGCGTGGCCGGCATCGGGCCGGGGCCGTAGACCGTGCCGGCCACCGTGTTGATGACATAGCCGCCTTCCTCGGCGAAGGCGGGGGAGACGGACAGCAGCGCGGCGAGGCCGAAAAACAAGATTTTCATGCCCCCCCCCCCGCCGGCTTCTTGCCGCCCCGGCGTTTTTCGAGCAAATCCGCCAAGGCCTGTGCCTTGTCGAAAACCCGCGTCGTCGCATCGCCGATTGTCCAAGGCGCATCGCCGGACGGGAAGTTGTAGGTCGTCAAAAAGGCCATCGGGATGTAGGTCATCTCGCGGATGGATTCCAAGCGCCATTCGATTTCCTGGAGTTCGGCCCGCTTTTGTGGCGCGGCCGCGATGAACGCGGACTCGTAATTGCGCCGCGCCGCCAACAGCCGGTCATAGATATCTTTGACCCGCTCGGTCAGTTCGGGCAGGTGGCCCCCGGACAGCGCCCCCTTGACCAGGGGGCGCATGTTGACGATGCCCCGCAGGGTCAGTTCCATGGCGAACAGCGGCCCGATGCGGATGTCGGTCTTGAAGCCGCGTTGATTGGCGACCGGCGCGCCGGGCAGCAAATCGGCTTGCATCGGCACATTGGCTGTGGCGACGAGGGTGCCGTCCATGAAGCCGTCGGCGTCGAAGTCGCCGACCCGGCCCACAATCTGGGTGCCGCTCGCAAGGCTGCCGGCCTTGTCGTAGCCGCCGGGCTGCTTCGCCGCCGTTTGCAGCGAAGTCGGCACTTTGCGGATGCCGGTCGTCAGCTCAAACCCGTTCACCCGCACGATCCCCTCGGGGAAGCCTGGGTCGAGGCCGATGTCCACCGTCCAGACCATGTTGTAATTGGCATCGAAGCGGTAACGCTCCCTGCCCTGGTTAGGCCCGCCGGCCACCGCGTAAAGCCAGAAGGTCTTGCCTTCGGTCTTGCCCTTGTTCTCGCCTTTAAGCGCGTCCTGCTTGCCGCCGATTTCCAATGCGCCCACGTCAATGTTGGCGTTGGCGATAGTCTTGCCATCGGTCAGCAGCTTGCCGCCCGTGGCAAACGCGGCGACACCTTCCAGCTTGTCCAAATCAAAGCTGATGCCCCGTATCGACCCGTCCGGCAGGGCTGTGTCCGGCACGATGGGGCCGGGGCCGAAGAAATGCCCGCCGTGCAGGTTGAAGACATGTTGTCCGGCTGCGGCCGAGGCGGTGGCGGGCAGGCAGGCCAGCAACACGAGGGCGGGGATAATGGTGCGCTTCATGGGTTCTTGTCCTCACAGGTTTTCTTAAGTCTGGCAGCGGCCTTGCCGGTGCTTAACTGGGTGTGGATGGCGGTGCGCCAGTTGCGGTGCATTTCGACGCCGGCCTTCTGGGTTTCGTCCAGAGCATCCAGGCCCGCTTGCAACAGGGCCGAAGTCACGGGACGGGCCTGCGCCGAACCGCCTTTCAGCATCTCGGCCACATAAGCCGGGTCGGCCTGGTTGCGGATAGCCAGCCCCATGGCCGCGCCGCCGAGGTAATCCAGACAGGCGGCGGGCGATTCCTTGCGGAAGGCCTCCGCCTGTTCAAGTATCGCATCGGGCTGGTTGATGCGGGTAAAGGCGACGCCCATGCCGAAGCCGTCGCGCAGATCGGGGCGGAATTGCTCGGGGAAGGCGGCGATGGCTTTGTTCAAGGTGGCGGTGTCGCTGCCGTGCTTGATCCACAAGGCCCGGCCCGCACCATGGGCGAAGGTCGAACCGGAGGCATAAGGCAGGCGCTGAACCAAATCCACCGCGCCGGCCTCCACCGCATCCTTGAACAAGGCCACGGCGAAGCCCATGCCTTCATAAGCATAGAACTGGCCGCGCAAGTCCAACTCGCCTAGCTTGCTGCGCACCCGCACCAGGTTGATGGTCGGGGCCAAGCCGAACCACATGCCCAAGCCCGCGTATTGCAGCCGGTCGAACTTCGGATCGAAGGCGGCGATCTGGCTGGCAAACGGCGTCAGCGCACCGTCGGCGCTGGTGTCCAAGGCCGCTGCCAACCCCATGCCCACGCCTTCATGGAAGAACGGGCGCTCGTAGCTGGGCGATTGGGCGAGTTGCCCGGCCACGACCTCCGGCTTCTCGCCCTTGAACTGGGTCATGAAGCCTTTAATCATGTTGTAGGCGATGATGCCGGCCCCCTTGCCGCCGGTCGCGCCAATGCCAGACATGTCCACTTTGTCTGCGTTGTCACGGATCAAGAGCAAGGGCAGGTTGTCGCGGAACCAGTTGAACAACCGCGCATCGGAGTAGTCCTTGTGCTGCTCCGGCAGGCTTTGCCCGCCGACGCCGCCGATGACCACCGGGCCGTCGGGATTGCGCAGGGAGAACACACGCTCGGGCATTTGCCCGGCCCAGAGGATCGAAATGTCGGTGTTGATCGCGCCAATGGAATTATTGGGGTTGTAGGCATCCAGCACGGCTTGCTTCAAATGCGCCGAGTCAATGTCCAAGCGCTCCTTCAAATCGCCATGGGTACCGATGCGGGCTTCGCCGCGCTTCCAGGCTTCCTGGGCTTTTTCGGTGTTGCCGGCCTTGGCCTGCGCATCGCCTAGGCGCACATAGGCCATGATGTCCGAGGGTCTGGGTGGCCTCGCTTCTTGCAGTTTGATGGCGTTTTCAAAGTAGGCGATGGACGAATCGTTCTTCTCGAAGTAATCAGGCCAATGCAGGTAATTCATGCCCACGCCGTAATTGGCGATCCAATCGTCCTTGTCCTCGTCCAAGGCTTTCCTGAACTGCTCGATGGAGCGCTTGGACAAGAAGCCCGCGCCCATCGGGCCGACCACAGGAATCTTGTCGATATAGGCGAAGGCCAGATTGTAGCGGATGCCGGGCGGGGGGCCGGGCGGCTGCGCGGTCGGCGAGCAATGTTCCATCACTTTCTTGCCGCAGTCTTTGTCATTGCCGGGGCAGGCGGGCGGCTCCTTCGGGCAGGGGGTCAGCGCATTGACGATGGCGACGAAGAACTTGATCGGCCGGTCGAACAGGTTCGCCTTGACCGCCAGCTTGCGGTAAAGGTTGCCGGCGATGATGTCATCGGGGTGGATTTTCAAATACGCCTCCAACGCATCCAAGGCTTCGCCGCCCTTATTGGCGTCGGCCAATTCCTGGGCCTTCGCCAGCACCGGGCCGCGCTCGGCCTTGAACGCGGCGGCCGATGCCAAGGTTTTCTCGGAAGCCGTGTTGCCGAAGGACTGCTCTTGCTTCGAGCAAGCGCATAACAGGGCGGCCATCAGGACGGCGCATGCCAGCGCCAAACTGCCTAAGCGGTATCTCATTGGCTAAATTTCTCTTGTTCGGTGATCGTGGTGAGGGTGAAGTTGAGCGGGCTGCGGTTCCGCTGCGGCGAGCGGTTCTGCGCCTGTTGCAAGCGCTCATCATCGGGGGGCGGGTACTGGTCGAGGCCGAGATAAGGCATCGGCCCCACTTGCCCGGCATGGGCCGTGTAACGGTCGCCATCCTTGACGTAACCGACGAACTCCAACAGGTAGCTGCGGGTTTGGCCCGGGGCCGGTTCGGGCTGGTCGATTTGGAAGGACAAGGCGATTTCATCGCCGGAACCGAACAAGGCATATTGGCCGTCGGCGGCGGCAATCAAGGCATCCACTGGGCCGTAATCGGTGAACGTCCCGCGCATCGGGCTCCACATCGCCGAATAGCTGACCGCGTGGTAGTCGAACAGCTCGGGGTTGCGGGCGGTCAGGGCCGAGAATCCGTGGAAGCGCATCGCCGCCTCCGCCAGCTTGGCTTCGGATGTCGCCGCCTTGCTGACGCCGCCCGTCAAACTGAAAGCAATGCGATCCCAATACAGGCTGATGCCGGATTTGATGCGCAATTGACGGGACTTTAATGCCCCGTTCAACGGCATGACGGCGGTCTTGCCCTTGCCGGTGGGGATGCCGACGATGCCGACATCCTGCCAAGCCCCATCCACAAATTGCTGTAGCGAAGGCCAGCCGAGCTTCGGGCCGCCCGACTGGGCCTGGGCGATCATCGCGGTGGATTCAAAATAAAAGAACCAGCCCGTCGCCAGCAGCGCATCCACCGAAGCCGGTTCTACGTTAGCCGGGAGGTCCAAATCGACCCAATGCGGTTCGGCGAAACCGGGGTTGGCCGTGCGGGCGAAATAATCCGCATGAATTTTGTCCACCTTGGACAGGGTTTCGGTCAGGTCGGAACCGTCGGAGCCTACCGCCCGCGCCGGCAACACCAAATCACCTGCCGTATAAAAGGCCTCCGCGGGCGGCGGAACCGGGGCCAGGCGGGAATGCGGATAGACTTGCGTGCCCGCCGGATGGTCGACGACGGTCAGCTTGGCACGGTCGATGAACACGGTCTCGTGCAATTCCTCGGTGAAGCGGAGGTCCAGCCGCCCGTCGCGCAGCTTGACCCGGTCTGCTGGAATGGCCAGCCATTCGCGGTCGCGCACCGGGAAATACACGCCGCGGTCAAACGGCACGCCCATCGGGCCGCTGATGAAGGTGTCGGTCAGGTAATCGAACTTTTCCCCGTTCCAAACGAACAGGCTGGGGCAAGACCCGGAGATGCGCTCGGATTCCTTGAACACATAGGGCGTGGGCGCCGCGTCGATCTTCAGCTTGTTTTCGATGAAGCCATTGGCCCATTCCAGCCGCAGAATCTCGGCATAATCGGATTTGCCGATGCCGATCCGCTGCACACCGCCGGTCGATTGCAGATAGGCATACTCGCTGCCCCGGCGGGTTTCGATCTGGGTCATCAGGCCGGAAGGCGCGGCGCGGACGCCACGGGGGAACAGCGCGATGGCGTGGCCTGCGCCTTCGGTGGCGTTGTGGATCAGGGCCAAGCCGCCGTCGGCGGTGACATAAGCCAGATCTTCCCGGCTGTCTTTGTTGAAATCACCGGCAATCAGCCGCGCATTGGCGGCGGGCTTGGGCCACTTGCCCAAACCCTGTCCGGTGAAGTTACGGCCCGCTTGATTGCGCAGCAGCGTCGCCTGCCCGTCGGCGGCAATCACCAGCAAATCCAGCAGGCCGTCATTATTGTAATCGGTGGCCTTGGCCAGTTGTGCCCCGCCGAAACCCAGTTTCAGGTCTTGCGTCACCGCCGCCTTGGCATCAGGGCGCAGATCGAGGTTCCAGATGAAACGAATGGCATCGGGCATTAACAAGGCCAAGTCCAGTTTGCCGTCATTGCTGAAGTCGCCCGCCACCACGGCTAGCGCGCCAGGCCCGGCGGGCAGGCGCAAGGCCTCCCGATAACCCGCAGGGCTGCCCGTCGCAATCACCAAGGCGTCATTGCGCAGGATCAGCAAATCGTTGAGTTCGTCCCGTTGCACATCGGCCACCGCGACGGCTTTGGCGCCGTTCAGCAGCCCCGGCAGCGGGCCGGTCCTGTACAAGGCGTCTTCCTGGACAAATTGGAGCTTGCCGGCATTGGTCAGCGGGGTCTTGCCGCCGCCCACCGCGATGTCGATATCGCCGTCGGCGTCCATGTCGGACAGGGCCAACGGCGCGGCAGCGCCGGCTGGCAGCTTGCTGTAATCCCCCAGCTCGCCGACCAGCCCTTGGGCCAGCGACAGCCCGGCCTTGGTGACAGCCAAAACCCTAGGGCCTTTCTCGTCGAACCATTCCAGCCGGATATCGCGGGTATCGGCGGGCAGCTTGCCTATCGGTGAAAACTCAGGCTTTGTCGGATCAAACCTTAACAAGCGCCCGTCTGCGCAAACCAAGGCGATGCCTTCGACAGCAGCCCCGGCTGCGTCCAGGCTGGCATAAGCCTCCGCCGCCACGGCCTTGCAGCCGGGCTTGGCCTCCGCCACGGTATAAGCAGGGGCGACATTGATGAACGCGAAACCTTTCCCGCCGGTCGCTTGCCCCAGCACCGGCTGGGCCAGCCTGCCGGGGTCTTTTTGTTTTTCGCGGCGGGAGAACTTCTCCTGCTTTTTCAGCGTATTGAATTTCGCCAAAGTCTGCTCGGCCAGTTCCTTGTTGCCGCTGGTCTGGTAATACCGGTACATCTGGTACAGCGCCGCCGCATTGTCCGGTTCCAGCCCTAGGGCATTCACCAGCGATTGCAAGAACGCCGTGTCGTTGTGTTCCAACTGGGCCAGCAAGGCCAATTGGTAATGCAGATAGCCATCGTCCGGGGCCAGTTCCTTGGCACGCTCCCAGCTTTTCTTGGCGGCAGCGTTATCCCCTTCCGTGCGGGCCAGCACCCCGGCCAGGTAATGGGCGTTGGGGAAATTAGGGTCTGCTTGCAGGGCCTGCCCCAGCCATTTCTTGGCATTGGGGACATCGTTTTTCTTGAAGTGAATCAGCGCGACATTGAACGCATCGGCGGCTTGCTTGCTTTGTCCATAAGCCTGCTCGAAGGCTTTCGCCGCATCGTCCAGCGCAATGCCAGACTCGTACTTGGCGATGCCTTCATTGCGCAGGCGTTGCAGTTCCAGCGCCGGGTCGGTTTGCTGCGGGTTCTGTTGGAATATCGAGGCGGCGGGCTTGGCAGCCTCCGCCGCATACGCCTGCGGGGCCACGGCCAGTGCCAACAACAGCAAGGCGGGCAAGTGGCCCTTAGACAAGCCCAGGGCTGCGTTTTTCGCTTGCCCACCGATTGCGCCGGTTCCGCGCGGGCAAACGCTAAAACCGTTTGCCCGCCCTACGGGCTTGGGGTTTGTGCTTTTCATTTCTTTGGCCCCTTGGTCTTGCCCCTGCCCGCCTTGGCCGGGCTGGATTCCGGTGCGGAAGCGCGGGCATTGCGCGGCGTCCAAGGCTTCAACGGTTCGCCCTCGCGCAGGAAATAGCGCTGGCCGACGGCGACATCATGGAAGGTTTGGCGCTTGCCGGACAGCCAACGAACCTCCAAGTCATCCACCTTCTTGGCATTGCCCAAGCCGACATGGACCAGCGGCGTGCTTTGCGACTGGAAGCCATTGCCAGCATTGGTCTCGCGGTAGAACAGGCCGGCCGGGGTGTAGGCCGTGACCTGGGTGCCGAAGCCGCCATGGTTGGATTTCGTGCCTTCCAGCTCAATGCTGATCTGCGCACCGGGCTTGGGATGGATGTTCTCGTACATCACCGCGTTCTGGTTGGCGTTCATCGCCACCATGTCCAAATCGCCGTCATTGTCCAAGTCCGCCACGATCAGGCCGCGCCCGTCGCGCTCGTTGTCGACGCCATTGGCCGAGGCCACTTCCTCAAACGACGAGCCGCCGATATTGTGGAACAGCACCTTCTTCTCGTAGCCGGAGAAGCTCATCTCGCCCAGCGCCGGCCAGTTCATCGTATCGGACAGGTTGACCTCGCTGTCCAGCATGATCGGCATCAAGATGTCGATGTAGTCCTTCTTGCCGCCCGAGATGAAGCCGTTTTGCACATAGATGTCTTGGAAGCCGTCGTTGTCGTAGTCGATGAACTTCGCGCCCCAGCCCCAACGCGAGTCGCAGGTGCCCAATGCCGTGGAGACATCGGAGAAGCTGCCGTCGCCATTGTTGCGCCAGAGCATGTTGCACTCGTGCAGATAAGGCTCGGTGATATTGGTGACATAGACATCGAGGAAGCCGTCGTTGTCGAAGTCGCCCAAGTCGGCGTTCATACCTTTCTTGGTGTCGACGCCGATGGCCTTGGTGGAGATGTCGGTGAAAGTGCCGTTGCCGTTGTTGTGGTAAACCTTGTCCGCGCCGAAGTCATTGGCAACGTACAAATCCACCCAACCGTCCTTGTCGATATCGCCGGTGCCTATCGCCAGCGTCCAGCCGGTGTCGCCCAAGCCGGTGGCCTTAGTGCTATCGACAAAATGGAAACCGCCTTTGTTTTCCAGCAGGACATTGGTGCCGCCGTTGCGGGCCGCCTCCCAGGAGTCGTGCAGCAGGTTTGTCCGGTTGCCGACATTGGTCAGATCCACGTCGGGGAAGTACGAGCCAAAATACAGGTCCAGGTCGCCGTCCTTGTCGAAATCGAAGGCCACGACCGCCACCGGGTTGCGCGGGTAAGGCGCGTTGTCTAGGGCGTGTTCCATCGGCTCGAAGCGCTCGCCTTTGATGTTGCGCAGGATCACGCTCTTGCCGAAGCGGACGACCACCAGATCGTCCCAGCCGTCTTGGTCCAGGTCGGCGAACAGGCTCATCATCGAGAAGTTGGGGAACTGGTTCAGGTCGGCGACGCCATAACGGGCCGCCGCATCCTCGAATTTCATGCCGCCCTTGTTGATGAACAGCGCGTTCGGAATGTCCTTCAGGCTATTGGTCAGGTAAACATCGAGCAAGCCGTCGTTGTTGACATCGCCCACCGAACCGCCCGCGCCCAGCGCGGTGAACCAAGGGCCTAAGTTGCGCAGCTTCTCGTCCACCTTCGGGCCGAAATGCTTGAAGTTGAAGCCCGCCGCTTCGGTCACGTCGCGGAAGGCGGCATTGCTGTTTGCGGCGGGCCAGCCTGCAACTGGCGCATTACTCGCCGCCGGAACCTGCGGGGTTGGCTTGTCGCCGGCTGGCTTCTGCGCCGAACCGCCCTGTTCGATGCGGAGAATCTTGTTCAGTTCCGGCTTGCCCAAGCTCGTGGTTTCGCCATTGGCCCATTGGATCTTCACCTCGTCGATCTTTTTCAGCTTGCCCAAGCCAAAATGCAGCCTTGTGCTGGAACCGCCAGCAAAGCCGTTGCCGATGTTCACCTCGCGCACCAAGGGGCCTGCCGGCGTGTCGATCGTCGCCCTGGACCCCACCGCGTCGGTGTTCGGCGCGCGCCCCACCAATTCCAGTTCCAGCCACGTGTTGTCGCTGGCGGTCTGGTTATGGAAAAAGAACGGGGCGGCGGCGTTATTGGTCACGAATAGATCCTCGCGCCCGTCGTTGTCGAAGTCGCCGACGAAGATGCCTCGCGACTCCGACTCGATGGCAAGCGGGCTGTCTTGGGCGCGCTTGAAGCCGGTGCCGCCCTCATTGACGAACAGCACGTTCTTTTCCTTCGCGGCAATGCCACGGCCCATCAGCGGGGGCCATTTGGAAGCCTTGGAGGGGTCCTCGCCTTCGTTGTTCCACAAGGCCGGCAACAGCACGTCGAGGTAATCCCCCTTGTCACCGCCGAGGAAGCCATTGGCAACATACAGGTCGAGGTCGCCGTCGTTGTCCACATCGAAGAATTTGGCCCCCCAAGCCCAGCCCGTGTCGCAAACGCCCATCTCCTGGGCGATGTCGGCGAAGCTGCCTTGGCCTGAGTTGCGCCATAGCATGTTGCACTCATGCAAAAACTGCTCGGTCACATTGGTGACGTAAATGTCCAGGAAGCCGTCGCCGTCGATATCGCCGAATTCGGCGTTCATGCCCTTCTTGGTGTCTTGCCCGATGGCCTCGCGGGTGATGTCTTTGAACGTGCCGTCCTTGTTGTTCAAAAACAAGGTGTCGCTGCCATAGTCGTTGGCGACATAGACATCCTGCCAACCGTCGTTGTTGATGTCGGCATGGCCCACCGCCATCGTCCAACCCGTGTCGGCCAAACCCGCCTGCGCCGTGGCGTCTTTGAACGTGCCGTCGCCGTTGTTGCGCAGATAGACGTTGCTGCCGCCGTTGCGGGATTTCTCCCAACTGTCGTGCATGACCTTGTCGTCTTCCAGCGCGAACATATTGCGGTCGGGGAAATACGCGCCCAAGTACAAGTCCACGTCACCGTCCCGATCCGCATCGAAGGCAACCGCCGACAGCGTGTTGCGGTAAATCTTGGCGATGCCGGCCTTGTCGGTGACATCCTCGAAGCTGCCATCCCCCCTATTCCGCATCAGCTTGCTGACACCCATCTGGAACACGAACAAGTCTTTCCAGCCGTCGCCGTCGTAATCGACGAAGATGCCGCCGGCGGACGTGGAGTGGGCCGAGTTCAGGTCAGCCACCCCGGCCGCTTTGGCCACGTCGGTGAAATGCAGATTGCCTTCATTGCGCCACAGATGGTTCGGTGCCCCGCTCTTGGCATTGTTGACGAACAGATCCAAATCGCCGTCCTTGTCGTAATCGCCCACCGCCGCGCCGGCCGCGCCGGCGGCGACCATGTCCATGATATGGCCGAGCTTGGGGTCGAACACGACAGGGATATGCGGCACAGCCAAGCCGGCCTGCCAGGCGATGTCGGTGAAAGACTGGCCCGAGCCTTTGCCCGCTGCCGCCTGTGTGGAAGCCGGCGCCGCGCCAGCAGCATTGACGCCCAACGGACTCGCGCCCTTGCCCCGCTCCAACACATACCAAGCGCCGGGGGCCGGGGCGGGGAGGATTTCGCTGACGCCGTCGGGCCAGGTCACGGTGAGCTTGGCGATCTTCTCGGTCTTGCCCAAACCGAAATGGACGCCCAGCATGCTTTGCGAATTGAAGCCGTTGCCGATGGCCACTTCCCGCAGCATCTTCTCGGTATCGGTCTCCAGCGTGACACGCCCGCCGACGGCGGCGGGATTGGCGGTGCCCTGGCGCAGCACGAAGCCAATCCAGTGGCCGGGGGCTTCGGTCACATTGCGGTACAGCCGCATCGGATCGGTGACGTTGGCGACCAAGAAATCCACCCGCCCGTCCCGGTCAAAATCGGCAATCGCCACGCCGCGCCCGTCGCCCGGATCGTCCACGCCCGCTTGCGCGCCCTCCGACACGAAGCTGCCGAACTTCTGGTGCAGGAAGAAATCGCGCTCGTTGCCGGCCATGGAGTACCCGGCCATGTCCGGCCAGTTCGTCGCGTCGCGCAGGTCGATGCCCTCTTGGAACACAAAGTCCAGCAGCTTGTGCATATAGTCTTCCGGGCCTGCCGTGATGAAGCCGTTGGCCACGAAAAGGTCTTGCAACCCGTCGTTGTCGGCGTCGAAAAACTTCGCGCCCCAGCCCCATCCCGTGTCACACGCGCCCACTTCGGTGGCGACGTCGGAAAACTTAAACCCACCATGGTTCTCCCAGAGCATATTGCACTCGTGGAGGTAAGGCTCGGTCATGTTGGTGACGTAAATGTCCAGCAAGCCGTCATTGTTGTAGTCGGCAATCTCGGCGTTCATGCCCTTCTTGGTGTCCACGCCGATGGTGTCCTTCGTCACATTGGCGAAGGTCCCGTTGCCCAAGTTGCGGAACACGGTGTCCGGCCCGAAGTCATTCGCCACATACAGATCCTGCCAGCCATCGTTGTCAAGGTCGCCGTGGCCGACTGCCATCGTCCAGCCGGTGTCCCCGACCTTCGCGGCCTTCGTCACGTCGGTGAACGTGCCGTTGCCGTTGTTGCGGAACAGGTAATTCGGCCCGCCGTTGCGCGAGGTTTCCCAACTGTCGAACAAAACTTTGGTGTCCGGCAAATGGTTGAAATCCTTTTCCGGGAAATAGCCGCCGATATACAGGTCCACATCGCCGTCGCGGTCATAGTCGAAGGCCACCGCCGAGACCGAATTCAACAGCCGCGCCAGCCCGGCTTTTTTGGCGACTTCCTCAAACGCCTTGCCTTGCAGATTGTGGAACAGGCTCAACTGACCGAAGCGCAGCAGCAGCAGGTCGGGCCAGCCGTCGCCGTCGTAATCGAACCACAGGGGCTGGGAAGAGGTGCCGGTGGCGTCCTTGTTCACATCGGCCAAGCCCAGCCTATCGGCCACATCCTCGAACTGGAAACCGCCCTTGTTGCGGAACAGCGCGTTCTTGGCGTCCTTCAGGCTGGTCACGGCATAGATATCGTCCAAGCCGTCGCGGTCGAAATCGCCCACGGCCACGCCGGCCCCGCCGGCGGTCAGCCAAGGCATCAGCGGCTTGGCCTTGGGGTCGAACTGGGCGCGTTGATGGCTGAACACCGCCCCGGCCCTCTGCCCGACTTCCTCAAAGCGCGGCCCCGCACCAGCCCCTGCGGCCTTGTGGGCCTCAGCAGGCGGGGCGGGGCTCGCCGCCACCGGCTTGGGCGCGGTTCGCGGCATGGACGGTTTGTCCGCAGCCTTTTCACCGGATGCCGTCCACAGCATCGCAAGCGCGGCGGTGATAATCAGGGCGGCTAAAGCCCCGGCCAGAATGACTTGTGATTTCCTCATTTCGGACACGCAATCTTGATTCCGCTCGCATTGAAGCCCCGCTTGCGCAGGCCTTGGGCAGGTGCCGCTTCGTTTAATAGTTTCCAGGCGGCGCAGAGTTCCGCCTCGCCCGCGTTGGCTTGCAAACGGTCCATCGTTTGGCGGGCCGCGTCGGGCAGTTGGGCCTTTTCCGCATGGCGGCGGGTGGCCGCCATGCGCTCGTTGAAGGTTTCCCGCATCGCCTCGGCAACCTCGGGAAGCCGGGCTTTCAAGTCGATAGCCAACCTCAGGTGGCTTAAGGCGTTGGCCAGCGTCAGCAGCGCGGCCTGCGCCGACGTGACCGGGATATCGGTGTCGAACACGCGGGTCTGCGCGAACGGCGTGCCGGGCAGCAGCACCGAGTCGTAAGGGAACCGGCCTATGGCGTTCAAGGTGCCGTCCAAGCGCCCGTCGAAATTGGCATCGCCCAAGGCCCCCGGCACCACGCCGCCACTGGGGATGCTGCCGGACTGATCCACGCCGGCCGGCGATTTGGCCTCGGTCTGCCTCGACACTGGCAGCACGCGGGGGCTGGTGGAGAAGGTGAAATCCTGGAACTTGATGACGCCCACAGGAAAGCCCGGGTCGATGGCGATATCGTCAAGGATGGTCCAGTGCCAGCCATCGTCTAGGAAAAAATTGATCTTGCCTTTGTTCGGCCCGTCTTGGATGGCGGACAGGAATAGCCTGAACTTGCCGTTCATGAGCGAGACGAAACCCACGTCGATGTTCTCGTTGGCCTCGGTGCCATCCGACAGCAGCCCGTCCACAGCCTTGCCCTGCAGGATTTCGCCGGGCAAGTTCGGCTCCGCGCCCCGGTTGTTGAAGGCGGGGATATGGCCATTGATCGCACTGCCCAAGACCATGTTCGCCAACCTGCCCGGATTCAAGGGCTGGTCAGGCAGGGGCCCCGGGCCAAACAGGGTGCCGCCGGTCAGCGTGACCGTGAAGGTCGGCGACAGATGCCTCCACATGAACGACAAATCGGTGTCCACCGGCTTGTCCGCGTCGCGCAAGGCCCGCACTTTGGCGTGAAGCTCGGCGTCGGCAATCGCCAATCGCTCGCGCAACACCGCGACATAAGGGTAGAAGCCCATACCTTTTTGCCAAGTCTGCTTGGCTTGCGCAGGCTGGTCGAGCAGGGCATAGGCATCGCCCAAAGCCAGATAGCCCAAGGCGTACTTGTCGTCCTCGTCCTGTTCCACCGGGCCAAGCTGCTCGTGCAGGGCGACGGCTTTAGCGAGGTATTCCTGCGCCGTCGCGGCTTTGCGGAACCAATCCGGCCAGTACAGGTTATTGAGTCCACGGATATACCAAGCGACCCAATGCTTGGGATTGCGCTTGATGATCGGCTCGACGGCATCCTGCGAGCGCGAGGACAAATTGCCCTGTTGCAACAGGTTCTTGCCCATCATCTGATCGACATGGGAGAGGCTCAGGTTCAGCAACACCTCATCCGTCGGCTTGCGCGCCGCCAAGGCGGCGAAGAAAGCCTGCGCGACGGCTTCCTTGCCCTCCGCCTTCAGGCGCAGCCTCAAGGTGTTCAATGCCTTCAAATCGGAAACAGACTCAGACGGCAACTTCGCCGCGACGGCCTTCGGTTCGCTGCCTTTCGCCAATAAGTCGTAAGAATCGGGTGCTTTGGCGTTGGCTGCGGCAGGGGCAAGTGCGCCAAGCAGCAAGGCGGAGACAATCCTCGCAAGCGTTTTCATAAAGGTTCCTGAATAACTGATGTTACGCACGGGCATTGATAAAGGCATAAAATGCCGCTGTTGATCTGGCTTATTGGAAACGTGTCCCATGAAAAACCCTCTTTTAGATTTGTACAGCGACTACCTGATCAGTTCGTTCGCGCAGACCACCGCGACCGGCCTTTCCCGGCTGTTGGACAATGCGGTCAGCCATGAC
>Ga0194049_1000097_pt1 | contig 34216 bp, 38 predicted proteins | sample JunL2225m_MetaG_FD_148665 | JGI IMG/M metagenome (GOLD analysis project Ga0194049, IMG submission 148665) | Anoxic zone freshwater microbial communities from boreal shield lake in IISD Experimental Lakes Area, Ontario, Canada - Jun2016-L224-25m | ecosystem: Environmental > Aquatic > Freshwater >... | reverse complement strand
AAAATCACCAAATTTGTTTTTCATTTTCACCGTCCATTCACCTAGCCCCAATGCTCCATCTTTAATAAATTTTGCTCCAATAATAGCATAATCAGCTAATTCAGTTGGGTCAGGTGATCCACTAAATAAACGCCCCTCACGCCTTCTTTCTGCAATACGTTTTTCTGCTTGGTTTGCAAGATCATCAATCATCTTGCTTGCCTTTTCAGAAATGATTTTGATTTTAGATGGTCGTGACTTTAATTCCTCTTGAAGGTCAGATATTGTTTTCTTATGTTCTTCAAGTTGTTGTTCTATTCTGTTTTTTTCATCTTCTAATACTGAAGCGTTGCGATTTGTTTCAGCAGTTGATCCAGGTTCTGCATCCGCTACTTGTTGCCTTGCATTATCAGGACTGCTAATTGGTTCTGAAGGAACATCTTTTAATGCATTATCAATTCCTTGATTAAATTCTGTTTGATTTTTCTGCTCTTGTTCTGAATATGATTTTACCTTATCAGATAGTTTTTTGGCTTTATCTGCTTGGGGTAAAGTAAAGTTTGATTTTGTTGTTTTGTAGAATGAATCCTGCATTCCATAAAAAGTTCCAGTATCAATATCATTACCACCTCTTAAATTTCCTAAAGCTGATCCAGCTTGGCTAATCATTGCTTGTGATCTATCAATCCATTTTTGATGTGCATCTCTTGCGGCTATATATTCTGGAGAATTTATTCCCTTGCGAGATGCTTTTTCGGCATTTTGAGCCAGTTCAAAGGTTTTTGCCCTTACAATATCTTGATCATCAGTAGAGAATCGTTTTGTAGCTTCAAAATTATTCAAAACTTTCTCTGCATTTGCTCCTTTTGAAATCAAATTTTGACCCCTATCTAAACTCTCTTTAGGAGAAACGCCTTCTTGTGGATTTGGTGCTATAATCTCACCCCTTGATTCGGCCCTCTTCATTAACCTAGCAGAAGGGCCAATTATTTTGGGGGCTTCACTTTCGCCATTAGTTTCAATCGTTGGGGTTGTTACTTCTTCTTTTGGGACTTGACCTTCTTGGGCAGAGACTTCTGTTTCGTTTTGTCGGCCCACTCCTTCGCCCACGGCTGGTGCGTTGCGAATGCCCACTTCTCTTGTTGTTTGCTTTTGAATGGCATTTTTTTCTGTTGGTTGTGCTTCAGCTACGGGAACTTCAGCGGGTTTTAGTTGAGCAATTCGCTCATTATATTTTTGTTCATAAAGTTCAGATACTTTAGGGCCAGATGGAATCTCTCCAGAACTTACAGCCTTGTTTGTTTCCGATCTTGCATATTTATGAGCTTGATATTCATTCTCTGCCCTCAATGCCGCTTCAATAGGATCAACTCCTTGAGCTACATTTGAATGAACATTTTGGTAATCAATAAGAGAAATGTTTTCATTTCCACGCAATCGCTGTAATTCAGCAATTCCTTTTTCATATTCTACTTTTGGAGCCATTGTTTTAGGTTCTTTGCCTCCAGGAAGAACTCCGGGTGTAGGAACCATTTCAACTTCAGCGGTTGGTTCTACAGCAGGGGTTTCTCCAGCACCCGATACAGGTTGTGGGGATTGCTCGGTAGCTGATGGTTCCTCGGTTGGTGCTTCAGCTATTGGAGCTTCAGCGGGTTTGGTTTTTCCACTTGAAATATCAATATATTCTTGGAATGCCTTTTCTCTTTCTGGACTACCTTCTGGATGAGATTGAACTTCCTCCCATTTTTGTTGCAAAGCGGCATCTCTTACTGAAGATTGAGGAGCTTCTTCTGGTGAAGCAATTGGTTCAACGGATGGAGCTTCAGCAACAGGTGTAGGTGTTTCTACAACAGGTGTAGGGGTCTCATGCAATGTATCAGCATTAGCAATAATCTGTGCTTCTTTCTCATTAACGCCAACAACACTAGATGGGGCAATCTCTGGCATTGGCCCACCAAGTTCTGTGTCAGCGACTTTCTTGGCTTCTGCTCTAGCCTCTAATCCAGCACCTACTCCATGAAGACCGCCAAATAAAATATCTGGTACAGCTTGTTCCACATTGGGCAAGAAATTCCCGCCTTCTGCTTTCCTTAATCCACCAGAGACTCCAAGATTTACTCCAGCAGCAGCAGTTCCACCAACTAATCCCTTTATCAAAGGAGATGCGCCCTTAAGCAGAGCAGATGTTGCGGCGGTTGTTAATGCTCCTCCCACAGTATATGCGGCAAGTGGAGGAACAGAAGATACAGCGGCTTGGCTGCCAGCTTGGTGTCCAGCTTCATCAAGTTGCTTTTGGTCGGTTACTCCTTGTTGTTTGAGTTCTTGAACCTTTGCATCGTATCCCTCGCCGTATGCTTGGCTGCCACTCATCACTGCCATTGCTGGCAATGCTAATGGGCCAGCCACCATTGCAGGAGCTAATCCAATAACTCCACCAACTCCTCGACCTAATTGGGCGGCAATAGATGTATCCTTTTGATTAACACCCAAAGCAGGGAACATTCCAGCGGCTTGTTCGCTTAATGCACTTGCTTCTTTTCCAAGCTGTTTCCTTTGTTGGATTAATTCTTGTTGTTGAGTATCAGAAGCGTATTGAGGAAGTTTAAGAGTCTGTTCTTTCTGTGCTTGAAGATCACCAATCTCTCTCTGGAGATCATTAATCTGATTTCCATATTCAGCAGTAGAGAATCCTTGCTTTTTAACAATCCCTTGGATGGAATCCAACGCTGATTGTTTATCAGCAATTGCTTTATCAAATGCAGTTGTAGCCTCTTGAGTTGTAGCTCCACGTTGGAAAGGGGCATTGACTCCAGAAATATCTGTAACGGGTGCGGCTCCTGCCCTCTCAAACCCACCAGCAGTTTGAATTGCTCCAGCGGCAGTCTGTGCAGCAGCAGATAATGGTAAATTCTTATACCAAGGCAATTCTGCTGGAACCTCACCAACTAGAGGAACATTAGAAAATGGATTATCCTTTTCTAATTCTATCTTTGGTTTTGCAATAGCAGATGCAGATGCAGGTGCAGATGCTTTTCCAAGCATGGGAATATCAGCAAATGGATCTTCTTCTACAGGTGCTTTTTTTTCAGATGTTTGCGTAGCAGGAAGTCCACCATACGAATTAGTTGCTCCAGTATTAGGAGGCAAATTCAATTGCTCCCCATTTGGCCCTATGGGAATATCATTAGAAGGAGCAGTTGGTACAGAACCAGCTTGCCCTTTTCCCACAATAGGAATATCGGCAAAAGGATCGTCCATGACCTAGCTAACAGATTGGCTCTCTTCTTGGGTTTGTGGCTCTTCTGTATCTTCTTGGGCAACTCCACCAGAGGCGGCAGGAAGCATTCCCATTCCAGCTTGAGGATTACGAGCAGGTGCAGATGCAGGGGCAGAAGATGCGGGAGATTTTGAAGTCATAGTTTTCAGTTTCTTCATTACTAACGCTGGATCACGACCCGCTTGAATTGCTTTTTGTGCCGCAAGAGCATTTTCAAAGTTTGGATCAGTAAATCCTGGCAAGTCTTTCTGTACTGCTTGATAATAATTAACCGCTGTAGCAAAACTTGATGCAGCATCGGAATCTTTTCCAGAAACAAAATCTTCTAATCCTACTTTTTGATTATTGTAAGCAGTAGAAATAGCGTTTCTAAATTTTCCAGTTTGATTTGCAAGCGTTGATCCCGTTACTGGCGCAGATTGCTTTGATTGGGGTGTATAATCAGGATTAATCTGACCCGTCTGTAAGTCCATAAATCCTGGATACTTTGCCGCCAATCCAAGATTCCTACCTTGGATCATAGCTTGAGTCCTCATCATGTGCTGTGCATTGATATTGGCAGACTGTGCCATATTCACCGCATGATTAGCCATAGGGGCAAGCAAAGGATTCTGTGAAGCTATAACGCTTGCAGAATAAACATCACCAAGGCCATTAGGATCTCCACCAGCAATCTTTGCCATACCAGTTTGGTATTGTTGCTGAAGCATAGGCAACATTGCCTGTGCAGACTGCGTAGCCGCATGGGTCTCAATAGCATTTCCAATCTGTTGACCAAGACCAGCAAGTTGATTAACAGTCTGGTTATTAGCTTGTTCTATTGTTCCGAAATTTGCGTATCCAATTGGCATAAGTTTTATCCTTGATTATAGTATCCAGATTGCCCACCACCAGAGTAATAAGCAGGGATAGCACCCTTACCGAATGCGGCTTGTACGGCGGCAGGGGTTTCATAAAAACCACCAGAACTTAATTGATCACTTCCAAATTGATTGCCGTATGCGGCAGATCCTTGTGATGGCGATCCCAAAGAATTAAGGTAATTGGCTTTGTTCATTGCTGTATATCCCTGCAATCCAAGCTGACCTAATCCAAGTCCCATCTGATTCTGCATTTGGTTCTGCAACTGCTGACCTTGGTATTGGTTGAATGCTCCTTGGTATTGGCTTTCTGCTAACTGATTCCCTTGTCCAGCAGCATATCCTGCAAGTTGAGTTCCCAAACTACCAGCTTGGAGTCCAGCGGCTAATCCCACTTGGGGGGAAACAACCATTGTATTAGCGAGCTGTTGCCATGTAGGTGCAGCACTCAATCCAAATTGGGAAAGACCAAGGCTTGTTTGACCAATGTTTCGAGCAAAATTCTGTGGAGCTTGTCCACCACCAGAGAAAAGGTTAAATCCACCACCAAGGTTCTGTGCTACCTGACGATTGATGTTTTGCTGAACATCTTGAGGAACTTGCCCTTGGATGTAGGAATTGATTTGTTGAAGTGCTTGCTCCCTTTGTGCAGAAGAACCGGGAGTAACCTTATTCTGGAGACGAATATTCTGTGCCGTTCCTTGATTGGAGAAATCAATTCCTTGTTGTGCAGCTTGATTGTAAAGATTGGAAGCAAACCCTTGGGCTTGAGGAGCCATTTGGTTATACTGCTGTTGCTGAAGTGCAAGTGCCTGTTGAGGATTGAATTGAGGAACAGATGATGTATTTGAACCACCACCTAATAATCCAGATCCACCAAGACCACCAACCAATGCTCCCACCCCTGCTCCAACAGCAGTTCCAATTCCGGGAACAACAGAACCCATCATGGCTCCTGATGCAGCTCCACCTAATGCTCCTGTTGCTGTTCCTGATCCTGAGAATGCCATATAATTGTTATATTAGATATTTAGAATTAAATCAATAAGGCCATGTTGCCCCATCATCCCACGCATAAGTAGGAACCAAGGCATTAAGCATCATGTTGTTTGAGAACTGCCTAATCGGGCTACCCGTAGGCTCTTCCCTATCAGCAGTCTCCCTATTTACCTCAAAGATAGCATTCTGGAGTGATGTGTTATAAAGCTGATCACTTCCTTTGTTCTCACGATAAACAACTGCCATGACAGCAGAGATCATGGCTTCTGGAGTAAATTCTACTTGTTCTTTAAGATCAACAAGATCGTAGTAATTCTTCTTGCAATAAAGAATCACCGAATCCCTTACCTTGCCTTGGATGAAATACCTACGGAAAGAAGGGTTAATGTCATAAGGCTGATAAACTGCCAACAACATTCTGATGCTATTATCGGGATCATACGCATAAACCCTTACCCTTCCATTAGTCTGTGTTTTGGTGCATTGGAACAGACTCTTAAAGAAGTTTACCGAGTAAGTAAAATTAGGGGCATTTCCCAATACAAGCGTCTCACTGATGCGAGTTCCATAAGCATTATCACCGAATAGGGTAATCTCTTTTCCTGCGTCTAGCGGGGATTCTGGCTCGATTGCAAGCTGGTATGGTGAGGCATCATAGTTCTGGAAGGTAACGTGCTTTCCACCAACCTCGATGAATTTCTTGTTACTACCATTCCAAGCATATCCTTGTCCCCAACCATTGCCATACCCACCGCTAGAGGCATCACCCCATGAATCTTGGGGGATGCTCTGATACCATTCATTTCCAAGGCTAACGGGGCTTCCATCTATCCAAGCCAATCTGACTTGCTTGTAGATACTAGGAAGGGTTAATAGCTGATTAACACAAGCTATACATACATAATCACAAGTTGCATCAGTGTCCGTTTTATTCCACAACAGACTACGAGCCTTGTTCATGTATGCAAGTTGTACCGCTTGATTGCAAGTACCGCTATTCCCTGCATAGGGTTTTATAGCGTTTAGTGTATATGCAACATCAAAAAGCATAACCTAGATCATTTCTCCACGGGTAATGGGACTACCCACAAGATTCCTTGTGGTTTTCAATTGTGGGCCAGTAGTGGTCTTCACATCCGTCAATTTAATCGACGGCATCGCTTTGACCTTGAGCATCCTGCTCCTCATAGCCCCAAGATTAGGGAGCCTTGAAAGAGCCATATTAGATCCAGTCTGCGTTAAAAGGAGTTCCCTTGCCCATTGCGGTCTCATTAGCGGGGCCACCTACAGAGAATGCACTCTGGCAGGATTCACCAATGGACTTAATGCGGGCAGTACGAGCATCCTTATAAGCACGAATAGTAGGAATATCTCCCTTTATCTGCACCCTCTGCATAGGTTGAGGAGTAACAGAATCGGAGACAATCCCACGCTCGGTCTTATCAACCGTGTATTGAACACCGTGAGATGCCATATTATTTCTTGGATGAACGACCGGGGGAAGAAGGCTCTGGCTGTTTAGCACCACTATAAAAGATCCCCGAAAACTCGGTTCCCCTTGGGGTGTTGCTCATGCCTTCTTTGATGTCTCCACGGGTTGAGAAACCCTCGGATTGTAGTTTAGGCTCGGTAGCCCTGTTTGTGTCTTTAGCCATAGGTTTGGTTTGTTGTTTAGGTTAGGTTAGGATGATGCGATAGATGAGACTGTCCAATTAAATCCTGTAATTGAAGCTGTTGTTGCATCAGTAAACAAGACTTGAAATCCAGTAGTTGTTTTGCTTCCAGTAATAATAGCCCAAGACCATGTTCCTGTAGTAGTAGTTGATGCAGTTAATGGTTCAATTACAACTTGGTAAGTTGTATTAGGCATATTTTTGGCAAAACTTACTGTATAAATTTTGGAAGCTCCAGCGGTAATGCTTGTAGTTCCTTGCTGAACATTAACCGCCAAAGCATTGTACTGATTTTGGAGATTCTGGATATTCTGATTGATCGTAGCAATCTGTGCAGGAGTAACTTGCCCAAGTCCAGGAATATTTACAGTCCCATTATTCAGATACAATTGGATAAAGCTGTTGAGAATATCACTCCACTTACCCTCTGGGCAATAATTGCTAGGGACAGTTGGAAAGAGAAGTTGTGCTGGAGAACTCTGGTTCTGCATAATTATTTGATTTGTAGCCTTATTTTAAGTAATTAGCAATGCTTTTATCCAGCAACAGAATAGATGGAATCTGGCAACGGAACAATCCGGTAGTAATCAAGATCCTGTTGACAGGCACATTGAACTGGTTCTGGGTCATTATAGAAAGTATCAGGGCAATACCCTTGCGGAAGATCAATGCTATCATTGAAAATAACAGCAAGCCTCAACCTATCCACAATACAAGATCCAATAATGTTAATTTTTACTTGGAACTCTGCTCCCTCTTGGAGAGGTATTTGAGCATATTTTTCACATTGATCTATGTCTGGAGTCGGAAACCTTAATTGCTGGTATCGAGGTTGAGAAATCCTTGGAACACAATCTGCTGTAATTGGGGTGCATTCATCTAATCCTATCTTAATCGGGTATGAAAGGGTGTTAAAACAGGCATAGGAATCTGGACGAAACTCACACCCCAAAGTAATAGCTTCCTTCAGATTTGAAACCCATACCTCACCACCCACAAGTTGTTTACGAACAAATTTAGAAGCTCCAGGATTAGGCGTGAAGTCATATCTCTTGGTAGTGAAATATGAACCGATCTTTACGCTGCCATATTTAACTGAATAGTCATCTACTCCCGTAAGAAGTGAACTGCTGCTTTGAAGCTCGTAAAGACGATTCACATTGTCAGCATCAAACGAGAAAGCAAACCCACGTTGAACATTATTGATTTGGGCTGTAGCTAATTGGGTTGGTTGCGGGCCTTCCCATAAACCATTCCAGCGTGAAGGCATAGAAGCGTCTGGAGAGATCCTGCTCTCTTGTTCAACATCTAGGACAATCATTGCCCTACTAGGTCGATGGAGTCCACATACAGATGGATCTGCTGTAGATACAGTAAATGGTGAGACAGTTGCTATGAGTCGATTATCAAAGAACATCGCACTCTCAAATTGCCTCATCCAAGGAGTGTCATAGTTTACCCAAGGTTGAACCTCACGAGAGATTTTACGGAAAGAAAGAGCCTGATAAAAATCTACTTGAGCATTGTTGTAGAAAGCCCATCCATCATCAGCCCGAAAATAAACATCGTTATTAACCCCGGCAATACTCCAAGGAGAACGGCAACCACGACCAATAAGGGAAACCTTTTGGATGTTGTTGGTTTGCCATGTTGTTCGGTCTTGGGAGAGATCAAGAGTAAATGATCCATTCTCACAGAACACCACAAGCTCGCCTTGACCTCGCACATTGATGTTGAGGGATGGCATTACCCTCATGCCTGTAATCAACCCAAGGTTGGCAGGAGGTGTAAATGATCCACCTTCTTGCCAATAAGTTTGCTCGGTAAAGTTTTGGGTGTTGGATGTCGTTGTAAATCCGTTTCCAAAAATGATATCAGAAACGTAGATATTGTTGCTGGCGGTGCTTACCGCAACACGCCCATAAGCATAAGCCATGATCGTTCCAATTGGCATTTGTTGCTTAACAGGATTAAGCCTAAAGCAAGTGTTTGGTTGTGCCGCTGTAATCGTTGTATTTGAAGCAGTAGTTGTTGCAATGTTTGACCAAGGAGTAGATGACCCATCTGGAAATACGCTACGAATTTGGAATGCGTATTGGATAGATGAAGATTGAGCAGTAAAGGTATAGGATTTTTGGGAATAAGGAACTAAAGCAATCGTTCCAAATATTCCTTGGTTATACTGAACTTGAATTTCATTCTGAATCGCTCCTGGAGCATTATCCGTCCATGTTAAAGATATGCTAGTTGAACCATTTCCCTTTGCTTGAAGATTGGTTGGAACTCCAGATATGTCTCCAGACCATGCAATAGGATTTTGGTATCCGTTTTGGATATACATCCAATCTTCAGCTTGAACAAACCATGTGTGCATCATGGTTGGATCATTTCCATCAATGAGTTTGTAAAGAGTTCCTACATTATTGACGATAGATAGGAAATAGATTGTTCCAGCAACTGATACCACAAACCCATCTAGTGATCCCGTCTTGATTGATTTATAAGGCCAAGCACCTTGGAAGTTTCCAGTTTGGAAAGCGGTAAGGATGGATGGATCTTGTCCGTAGGCTGGTGTAATTGGAATCTCCGTAAAAGGAGGACGAGTAGCATTTACTCCTTGTCTAAAGGATCGGTTTACACACGATGAAACAAATTCCGCTGGAAGGACTGAAGGATGCGTTTCCGCATCCATTCCAATCGTTAGCGTAGATCCATCGTAAACTCTTCCATCTGCACTCATATAATTGAATCTTTATATAATTTAAGATTAGTAAATCCAGAAGATTTTACATTTTGCCAAAGTTTTTTGGAAGCCAAAGATCGTTGTTTTTTATATTCTTCGCTTTGCATTCTTTCTTTAATATTAATGCTTTGACCAATATACCATTTTCCATTTAAGGAATTACGGAATCCATAAATACCGCACTTTCCATCCTGTGCCATTTTAGAGGAAGCTCAATTCGTAACCAGAGATTTGAAGGGTAAATGAATCACCAGTTCCAAGAACAGCAGTAGTATAGATATTAAAAAAACTATTTAAGTTATTAGGAACAACACAAGTTGTTGTGGAATATGCAATATTTGTTCCTGCTGTTGTGTATGGAGCAACAATAAACGCTCCATAAATTTCATTTGTAGTTGTTACGTTCTGATATGTTGCTCCTGTTGATCCAGCGGCAATATTTGAAATAACTACATTTGCTGTTTGAGTAGCAGCAGCACCAACTAGGCTAAATCGGAAGAATGCTTTATCAACATACTGATATGGGGCGTATGAAATAGATCCAGACCAGTATTTGTTTGTGGCTTGTGTTGATTGTGTTGAGACAACAACATTTGCTGTCTGCCCAAGGTTTACTGCCCTGCCATTCTGGTTGTAGAGAGGATCAATCTGGGAAGATGAATTTGTACGGAATAATCCAATCAAACGGAAATATGTATATCCAGTTGGAAGGGTTGGAGCAGTTGGGCTTATTGAAGCAAGCGTAGCAACGGTAGATGTTGTAGAATTGTAAATTGCAAATACATAATAATAAGTACTTGCAATTAAAGAACCTGTATCAAGTCCATTGGGAAGGCTATTGGTAGAAAGGTTTAGCGTGTAAGTAGAAGAATTATTAATAGCAATACTGCTTGTGTTACTATTAACAACTAAATTTCCAAAATTAACACTCAATGAAGTAACGCTTGCATATGAGATATTTACGGAACGAGCATCGACAAATCCATTTGTAGCTGGAGTAGCAAAAGCTGGAACTCCACCAACCATTGTAAGAACCTGACCAGCAGTTCCAAGTGCGGCCTGTGCAACCACATTAGAAGAGTTCTTATAAACTATGCCTTGGTTAGGGATGATATTTTCAATGGTTCCCCAAGTTGTTGTGCTGCCACTAGGTGATACAATTGGGAATTGTGTTTCAGCAGATGTTGATGGATTAAATTCAACAAGTTGACCCGTGGGAGTAGTTCCTTGAATTGCTCCTACGGTTGAAGATGAAACTTGGTTTCCGTTACCAAGAAAGATTGGATTAGATGCAGATCCATCAGCCCAATTTACAAGGCCAGTAGAGGCATTGTATGAAAGCAAACTATTGGAGTTAAAAGTAGGAACAGTATATTTACAAGAAGCAGAATCTTCTCCTACCACACGCTGAATAACGCCTTGTCCTAATGCGTCACAAGTTGTTGGGAAGTTAGAGTTACAAGCTGAAGGTGCATACTGGACTGTGTTATCACATCCACATCCACCCCATCCATTATTGTTGCATCCACAAGACATAGTTTTTAGTTTTAGTTGGTTTTTAAGAAAAGATCAAGTGCTGTGTTGTGGCAGGGCATTTTAAGAGGTTATTTTAGATTGCAACAATTCTATTTGCTTTGATTGTTCTTTAATTGCTGCCACAAGAAGAGGAATTATATCCGTATATCTTAAAAGTAATTCATTTGGATTATTTGCATCAATTGCTTCTGGAAATACACTTTGAACATCTTGCGCTATTAAAAATGAACGATTTGTTTTTTCATTATCGCAAATGTATGTACCTGTTACAGAGCGAAGTGAATTTACTTTAATGACAGCATTTTGAATTGGTTGAAGATTTTCTTTAAATCTTTCATCAGAAACAGCAGCCCAAGAGGTTGCATTAGTAGTTAAGTTTACTCCATAAGAAGGGCTTCCATTCCAAACTTGAAGATAGCCAGTTGTCGGGCGCAATATCATTGCAGCTTGACTTGTTCCACGACATAAAAGATTTAATGAAGAAGTAAGTGTTCCTCCAGATGGTGCGGTAATTTGAAATTCTGCGTTTCCAGTGGAATCAAGTTCAAGGATTCCATTGGAAGGATCAGTATGTATATTATTATTATATGCTCCTGTATTTATATTTAAACCATTGGCATTAAAACTATTCCATGAATATGTTCCAGATTGAACATAGTTTTCATCACCCAAAATATTAACACTACTAGATCCAGATCCAATAATAGTTAAAGGGTTTCCACCACCACCTCCTTGCGTTCCAATTATATTTAATCTTGTTTGATTGTTAATTGTTAAATAAGGATTTCCACTTGGACTATTATTATTAAATACAGGATTTATAATTGTAATGCTTGTTGATGTTCCAGAAGAAACGTTAATTCCATCAGCATAATTTGCTTCCCACCAACAATTAATAAAACTGATTGCTAAATCAAAACTTGTTCCAGAAAAAGAAATTGCTTTTAATTTGCATTCTTCAAAAACACAACTATCAAATAACAAATCTTGTATATTATTTATTATAATTGCCGACCCAGTTAATCTAGCCCAATCTGAATTTCTTATTCTTGTTACAAAACTATAAGCTGTACTTGAATCAACTACTCCCTGCAAATAAATTCCATTTCCAGTTAAATTTAAAAACTCACATTGATCTACAAGTAATCCGTACCCATAAAGATGATTAATGCAATATGTGCAAGAGCTATTAGAAAAATGGCAATGAGATATAACAACATTTACATTTTGTTGAATATAAATAAATGATCCAATAATTAAACTTGAATTAATTCCAACAAAATTAAAGTTTGATATTACAACATTATTGCTTTGATCTTGAGTAAAATTAATTGTTATACAATTTCCTGTAGTATTTACAATTATTGTAGTTCCTGATCCTTGTCCAATTAATTGAATGTTTTTAGTAATACTTAAATTACTTACAAGATAATTTCCAGAGGGAAAACTAACTATTCCTGTTGCAAAATTAATAGCAGCCTGTATAGCTGCTGTATCATCCGTTACCCCGTCTCCTACAGCACCAAAATCCTTTACATTAACCACATCAGCAAACCGATTAGCAAGCGTTCTAGGCGTAGTGCTTCCAGTAGCCGTTACCAAGGCGTTGTTTGGATTAATTGTAGTGTTAGCGTAAGCAGCAAGCTGACCAGATGTATTTAACCCTACGGCATAGTTAATGGTGTTCTGCTGAACTTGTTGAAGATTTGGCAAGTAAACAGGAGCCTGTGCTGACCCATCACCCCAACGAGTTTTGCTTCCATCATAGATCAGCCAACTAGGATTAAGAGGAATATTAAGCCTATTGATCTGGCTACCATTCTGCCAGACAAGAGGGCCAACCCCTTGTCCTGTGGGGGGGATAATGCTGATTGGAACTGTATTGTAGCAGGGCATAGTAGATTAAATATTAAAGGTTTCCCATACTTACCCAAGTTCCAGGTGTTCCAGCAACGGTACACATCCATCCTTTAGGTGATCCTACTGTAGAAGTTTTATTAAAAGCTATATCTCCAACATTCCAACGCCCTGTAGTTGGCGCATTAACAGATGACCATATAATTCTTGCTGGTGTTACTGAACCAGTAAGAAAATATTCAGAAGTTATATTTTTAATTTGCCATGAAGTTCCTCCAAGAGAACATAGTTCAACATATCCTCCATTTGACAAAATAATATTTCCACCATACGGAGCTAATCCAACAAAGCTATCAGACCCGCTTGGAATAATGCTTATATTTCCACCTGTTGATCCAGTTTGAATTTTATATGTAGTATTAATGCAATTTGCAGCAAGTGGGAGTGATAAATTTTGTCCAGTAGAAGGTATTTCTGTTGCTTCAAATGTAATTCCCGCAAATATTCCAAAATTTGTTAATGTAGCAGTAGAAGAATACTTTTTACCATTAGTGTAAAATACAGTTACATTATTTGAACCATTTGTAACAAGGCAACTTTCTAGAAGAACATCAACTCCAGAATAAACAATTTGACCAAATGTATTTGGATCAACAATGTTTATGTTTTTAGTTGTTTTACCAGAAATGGTATTAATCCAAAATCCGCTAATCATTTTGGCATAAGCTCCCCTTAAATCAATTACGGAACAATTTGTAAATCTAGCATTACCAAGATTTGTTACCAATGATGAGGTTGTGCCATCAATTACAAACCCAGATAAATCTTGATTTGTAGATGCACTAGCATTTGAGCCTGGATTTAATACATTTACATTTGTGCAAATAACTTGTGGGGCTAAATTTGCATCCCAATTCGTTAGATCAACGCCTCTTCCTTGTGGATTTTCTATGGTATAGTTTGAAACTGATACAGACCCATTTATTTGATTTGAGAAAGTTCCACCAGCAAAGCGTAAGGCTGGAATATTAATAGCAGATCCATCTTGAAATGATTTTCCACCATTTACAGTTACAGAATATGTTGTATTAGAAACATTTGATTGTGCAGAGGGAACAAACAATAATCCACCACCTATATTTCCCTGTGTATAAACTCCAATAATATTAATATTTTGAGCGTAATTATTTATATTAGGCTCAACATCAATTCCTGCAAACGGGCCATTTGGTGATCCATTGCTATTTATGTATTTACCATTAAAAATTGTTACTCCATTTGCATGAGTAATTGATAATCCATTTCTGCGATTATTATTACAAACAACCCCTTCAATTAAAACATTTGTAGATGGGCCAGAAGTTGAATTATCTCCAGCAATTGTAATTCCATCAGTAGAAAAATTGTTAATATTAAAATTTCTAATAGTTACATTATCTGATCCATAAACAAAAAATGCTGCTGCATTTCCTTCAATAGAAGGATTTGCTCCAGATCGGTATCCATTAATTGTTGCCCCATTTCCATCAAACACTACATTTGTTTGATTAGATGAGTTAAAGGCCGAGGTTGTTTCATTATTTGATAAAGGAACTAAATTAATTATTACACTAGGATCAAATTGAAGAAATTGATTTGATCCAGTGGTTAATGATGAAGTTATTAAATATGTTCCAGCAGAGAATAAAAGTTTTATTCCCCTTCCACCATTGTTTGAATAAGTAGATGTTAATGCAGCTTGGATGGCTGCTGTATCATCCGTTACCCCGTCTCCTACAGCACCAAAATCCTTTACATTAACCACATCAGCAAAACGGTTAGCCAGTGTCCTTGGGGTTGTAGAACCTGTAGCAGTCACCAATGCATTATTGGGAGCGTACTGAACATCAGCAAATCTTACTAACTGACCAGTAGCACTCATGCCAATCACATTTGATACTTGCGTAGGATCGTACTGTTGCAAGTTTGGCAAATAGATCGGCAATTGATAAGAACCATCAGCTACAACAAATCTCTGACCGTTCCATGTCTGGAGACTAGGATTAGATCCGGGTACAACAGGATATTGCTGTCCACAACCACAATAGTTGTTTGAGTTGCAATTCTGATTATTGGTGTAATTCATTTAGGCGAAAGTTTGGATCATCTGTTGGTCACGGGACAACCAGCCTCGGAGATTATTCCTTAAATCGGGTCGTCTGTCAGCTATATTTTTATAATGCTTATCATTGTATTGACCAATCATCAAACACAATTGATGTGCGTCCTCTTGGAATGCTGCTTCTTCAGTTTGAGAGCCTATCTTACCATCTATAGCAATGTGAACTCCAAGGGCATTTATGGCTTGTTGTAGTATCTTGAATGCAGTTGCATAACCCTCATTCACAGCAATGTTGGCTACCTCCTCGCCTACCCCTTGAGGAAGAAGATCAGCTCTTGATTCTGACCAGTAATAGTCGTGATAGGTATCAGCTATCCATTTAGGAGTAGGATTATCAGGTAAGTGATCATACTTTTGGGTGAGGCCACAGAATGTAATCCCGGCTCCATCATGATCATCTTCCTTGAGGATGTTTCCTTGGTGATCAACAGTTGCCTCAACATTGCAAATGAACTTTAACCAAAAGGTAAATCTTGGGGTATATTTATCAGCAGAGTAATCTAGGATATCTTGAATTTTCATAGATCACGAACTCTTGGAGATGGGAATGAATCATCCTCATAACGATTATTTTCAAATGGCTTTTGGATTATCTTTGATCCTCGATTTACTGCAAAGATAGATGCTATCCAAGTAAGGCAAGCAGATGGGTTGAAATCATCATGAATGTAATTAGCAAATATTGTGTAACCAATCACAACGATAAAAGCGATTAGTAGAACAATCTCCCACACAAGGAATGAAATCCTTAAACTAGAAGGAGTACCATTAGTTTCGCTTAATAGTCCCTCTAGGAAGTTCATAGATGAGATAGCAATGCCCAAGAAGCACCGAATGCTGAAAGACCAGCACCAACTCCAATGAAGATTCCGTAAGGTGAGAACGCCATAGCAATCCTACCAATCATAAAAGTAACAAGCATTCCAATGATAGAAGAAAGGATGAAGAGGAGTTTATTGAAATGAGAGATCCTTTGTTTTAGGCTAGATATTTCCTTATCCTTTTCCTTGTTGGAATTTATAAAGAAGTCAATTTGAGATTGAAGTTTCTTGGCTAGATTAGCTTCTGTAAGCAATTGTTGTCTAATCTGATTGATATCATTCTGTGCAACCTTGATGGCCTGGTTCTTTAACGCCACAGTCTTTTGTTTCAACGCTACATCTAATTCCTTGACAGCGTTATTTGTATTGGCAATCGCTGGAGATAAATCCAGATAATTTGATTTAGGTATGCTGGCACATCCAACCAAAAGAAACGCCATTACTAATACCAGATATTTCATTTAGAGAGTTTTTTAATGCTTGCGTAGATAGCCACACAACCAGCAATAAAAGAAACAATTAAAGTAATATTCTGCAACCAAACGTGCGAATTATTAAAAAATGATACAAGTAATGTCACAAGGGATACTAAAGCACTTGTTGATGCTGTTGTTGCGTCTGGACTAGGTGATGAGGAAGGATTCATTGGGAATTTGTTGCATTAAGATTTCGACTTATTTTTACTTTTGGTGGAACAACTACCCATTTTTGATTGTCTTCATCCCAATTATATTTTTGATTATCCAATGGCATTTCTATTGGAGGAATCCATTTAAGATTCTCGTCTAGCGTCCAAGAAATATACGGCTGTGGAGCATAAAATAAGGCTCCGTTGTAATTGTATCCAACCCCAACAGATAATCCTGTTACGTCTACCCACTCTTTAGCGTTATCAAGAGAAGAAATAAAGTTAGCGTCAGCAATTATTACATTATCAACAATTCCATTAATTATGTGAGCAAAGTTTGACATATTATGAAGTATAAGTCCCACTTTGGGTAAAGGTTAAAATGGTGTTTGATCCATTTGTAGTAACAGTAGCATTTGTATAGTTTCCAGAATATTTATTGGTCGGAATAGAAAGTATGATTCCTCCAGAATTACCATCAAATCCGATGTTTCCTTGGCTCTGCGTGTTTCCACCACCACCAAAAATTCCGCTGCCAAGTCCATTTCCATCAGATCCACCACCATCAACGCCACAACCACCTCCTCCACCTGCGTAGTATTGACTAGATCCAGTGATTGAAGATAATTTAGGGTTGCCTCCATATCCTCCTAATTGATTTCCACTTCCATCAGTATATGGAATACCTCCCAAACCGCCTGCGCCGCCTCCACCACCGCCCTCATCGGATACAACCTCTGACAAACCGCCAGCAAAACCCTGACCGCTTGTTCCCAATCCAATTGATCCAGAAATTAATCCGTTAGTTCCAGCTCCTCCCCCAGATCCTCCATTAAGTCCCGAAAGATAAGGGGCAATTTCACCCGCCCCACCACCACCTCCAATTGCCGAAACCAATGATCCAGAATATGAAATTGATGAGTTTCCTCCATTAGATCCCCATGAAGAAGGTGGTTGGGCCGTGCCTCCAGCTCCTACAGCCATTGAAAATAAAGTACCAGTCGCAGTAACAGGAAATGATCCAGAGACAAAGCCTCCTGCGCCTCCACCACCAGCACCATTTCCGTCAGCAAATGAACTCCCGGCTGCGCCACCACCGCCAATTAAAAGATAGTCAATGGAATAACTTAATGAAGACCTCAAAGTTTCAATAATTCCTGACAGGGTTTGCAATTCTGTTGCCGCTGTTGAAAATGATGTTCCTACTGAATAAAAAACAATACTTGAAATTGATTTTACTACCCCCGCTGAAAATATTGTTATGTTTGCTGAATTTGGAGACCCTCCAGTTGCTCCTCCAACATTTGAAACAGATCCAGATGTTCCTTGAGCAGAGTAGTACCTAAATGCTGATGTTGAATATCTGTTTGCTCCAACAGAAGAAGGAGCGGTTGATATACTTCTTGAAGCGGGTGTTGTTTGGTTAAAACAAATAGTGGATGGGAATATATTACAATTACTATTATTAGGAGTAACTCCAGAACCGATCATTGGAGAACTAATAGTTGGTGATGCAGTATAATACAAAAACAAGTGTTTAGAAGAGTTGCTATTATTTAATGCACCAGAGTCAATATATTTTGTTAGTCCGTCACTTGTTAATCCAGAAGCAATTGAAAAATCAGATGAAACAAAATTATGGTTTACTGGATTTCCTACTATTGGAACAAAACATCCCTTATAAGCAGATCCAACACCACCAGATCCATCATTAAATCCCATCAAAAAAGCTGAAGATTCCATAGCTGGTGCTATGTTTCCTAATGCTGGATTATAAATGGCTTGAAACGCTGTATCAAATGCGGCTTGATTGGCATTTGTAATAGATGCACCTGCCGCCAGCACTCTATTGTACCAATTTAATCCCTCTGGGCTTATCCAAGTATATTTAGAGACAATCGGTATAAGGTTTAAAAACCCCGATGTCGGCTGGAATGAGGTATTAAGAATAAATCCCATAATTTATGGGAACGCTATTAAGCGTACCAGAATGAATAAGTGCAACTAGCAGATGCACCAATGTAAATCGTTCCTGTAGGGATGTAAGGAAATTGATATCCTACTCCTGGCCCAATATTAATTGAGTTCACATTCGTAAGAGTTCCGCTTGTTGTAGAAACAAACAAAACCGCTGATCCAGTAGAAGTATTCTGAATGGTCAAGGTTTGGGTTGGGGTAACTCCCAATGCTACTCCAGTTGTTGAAGTAGCAGTTCCACCACTAAAAGTAAGAACACCAACAGGAGGCTGAACTGGAATTGCTCCGCTAGGAGTAGTAGATCCAGAAGGAACAATTTGTCCCTGCAAGGCACTGAAAATCTGCCAAAGCTGTTCACTTGAAGTTGTGTCAACAAATGCAGGAAATGTAAGAGCAGTAACAGACATGGCTATAAAATTGGTAAGACACCTTGGGGGGATAGAACCCCCAAGGCATCAATAGTTTAATTACTGAAGGAAACCAACAACGTACACATCGCCCGTAATCGAACCAATGCGTCCAGCGGTATCAGCCGTAGAAGCCTCGGTAGTGAGGGATGGGTTGTAGTACGAGAACGTAGTGCTGGTCTTGGAAAGAACAGTGACAAGGCCGTTATAGGCGGCATTACCAATGCTCAAAACATTGACTTGAACTCCAGCAACCAGCCAAGAAGGAACGCTCGACACCGTGATAGTGCTGATGTTGTTGGCGGTAACACGATTGGTTGAAGCCAATTGTGGGATTGCAGCAGTCGTGACGTTGACACGAACCGATTGCGCAGAAGCAGCTCCACCAGCGGCAGAACCACTAGCAGGGTTAGGGTTAGCAACAGGGATGTTGCCAAGCACATAACCATTTCCACTTGCGGCAGTTGCCGTGAGAACCTGCTGTGAGAGGTTTCCAGTGGCATTTGGGCTGGTGCTGACGGGAGTAGCAATCAGAGTTCCAGTAGCGATATTCTCGCTAGTGGTTCCGTTGTCAATTGCAACAACAGCTGGAGTGCCGTTAGTTCCAAGTGCGTTGGTGTAAACAATGAACGAAGCGGTGGGAATAAAAGTATTCTCATCGTAGTTAATTGCTCCAAGGGTGTAAGTTCCCGTCTTGGTGAAATCGACCGATAGTGGGCCGAAACGAACCAAGGTCAGGTTATTGGGAGTGGGTTTAGGGACGGACATATAATTAGTTTTGTTTGATTAGTTAAGATTAATAGTAGCTAGGAGTGTTGTAAATGACGTTATTAAGCGTATAAGCAACATTGACCGTTTCAGATGAAGGAGCAATAGTAATAGCACTCTGAAGTGGGCCACTACCATTAAGGTTAAATGCACCAGTAATCGTAACACCGCCAACTACAGCAGTACCACCACCGCTAGTCGAGATCGACCAGGTAAGGGCACTTGTAGGGATGGTGAACGATGTTCCAGTTGTTACCGCAACAAAGTAGGGTGTCAACGGTTGCCCGTACCCTGCGTATAGCAGGGCAGGGGCGTTGAGGACACTCGACGGGCCGTAATTTGCGTTATTAAGTGACATCGTGTGTTTACCTTATTGATTAGATAGGCTGGCTAACAGTGCTGTTGCAAGCGTAGCAATCAGGGGTGTATTGAGGGGCATAGTTCGGCGAGAGTGTGCAAGCCGCAGGGATCACCAACTGTGCATTGTTCAACCTGTGAAGGATTGAGTGCATCAGAGTAGGATCTTGGAACTGCATACCCATACGGAACTGGTTCCAGAAGAAACCTTGGTCACGCTTGATGTTGCACTCCCAATCTGGGTTCTTCCACTCCCAATCACCAGCATAGTTCTGGGTCATGCCTTGGGCTTCTCCAATACCACTCTGTGATGGGCTGATCCACTTAATCATTGCCTTGTTGACCCAAGGATTCGTGATACCGAAATCAGCATACTGGAAGGCTGGATTCTGGATGTATTTGCAACCTAATTCCGTCGTGACGGGGTAGTAAGGAAGCACACGCACCAGACGAGGCCATGTCGTAGGATCATTCACGTTGAACGTAGGAAGGGAAGCGTTGTACACCCAATCCACGTTTAAGCGAACACCATTGATGTCGTTACAGAAAGCGTAGTTACCGATGACACGATCAATACCCAAAGAGTACTGAAGCTGCTTGTCATCAAAGTCACTAACGCTCTCCCACCATCCACCAGACTGCTTGGCATACTGCCAGAGCTGACGAAGGACACGGGCATCAGGAACAATGATCTCAAGGAGAGGGCGACCAGCGGCCTCGCTTACGTCGAGACGATAGGCATCATCTTCACGCTGAAGGTTGATGAGGATATCATCAAGGGTATCAAGTGAGAGAAGACCGATGTTGTTAAGGCTGGAAGCTGCCATCTTAACATAGACATAGCCCATGTTGAAGCTGCCTTCATTCGTTCCCTCAAAGGGCTGAACGATAAACATCTGATCATCAGGAGTGGCACAAGAAACAAGGCTCTGACCATTGGAGATAGGAATCCACTTGTGACCAGCACCACCGATCCAGTTAGAACGAGCAAACTCTTCATGCACGTTTTTCGTGATGTTGACGTTTGTTGCCATGATATGATCCATCTCCTCTTGAGGGAAGAGACGATACATGAAATCGGTAAGCTGATACCAATCGGTTCGCATTGCCTTGGTGAAAAGGCTGAAGCTATAGGATTCTGTACCGGGGTGAGCAATCGTCTCAAACTGAACGTCATCTGCGTTCTGGATGCAACGACCTGATTGAACTTGCTCCCAAGGCTGATTTGGGTTATACCATCCACGACCAAAACGGAATGCCTTCATTGTGGGAAGGGTATTCAGAGGCCAAGTTTCAGTTTCAAGACGACCATAATAGATCGAGTTAATCGCCATCTTCTTGATGAAGAATGGATTGTAGTATGTACGAGCCTCTCTAAAGAGGGTATCCACATCCTGACAGGATGAGAATGTTACGCCATTTTGTGCGGCCATAATTTTAAGTTTTTGGGTTTATATGTTTGTCCCAAAAAGGATTGCTCCCCCTTGGAACATGGTTAGTGTTTGTTTGGGTTTGCAACCTGGCAACCATTGCGGGTCTTTTTTAACCAACCCACTACTCTTTAGTTTGGCAACCTGCTTTTTATTTATGTCTGACGCTATCAGACTCGTTGCTTCCACCAAGAGCAGTTGGTTAATTAAAACCGACCATTCCAGTTAAAATGTCTAAACAAGCTATTAGTGTTTTTCTAATAGCTCGTCAACACATTATTTATCTATTTCTAAATTTAGCAAAAAGTGATGCTGGTGTTCGCTCTTCAGCTTCCGTTGCTTTGCCAGCAGATGAAGATCCAATGTTGCCATCTCCAGTAGATGAACCACGCATTTTCTTGATGGTTTCTTTGAGTTCAGAGTTTTCTTTTTCAAGAGCAAATGAATAGGCTTTAGCTTTTTTAAAACTTGCTCCCTGCATAAGAACACGGGTGATTTGTTCTGGAGCGTAGTTGCTATTTTCACGCAATGCTGCTTCAGCAATCATCTCATCTTCCGTTGTATCATCATCAATCTTTTGTGATGCAATAATCTTTGCAATCTCCTCTGGATACTTAATTGAATCTTGGAGTGATTGTTTGGCTTGAGTAAGAGCATCCTGCCAGCGTTTGCCAATTTGGGATTTGGTCATGGTTGTGCGACGATTCTTTTCTTCGTCTGCTTGTGCTTTAGTTACTTCCCAATTTTGGAGTGCTTGGATTCGATTCTCAACCTTACCAAGAACATCATAAGCCGTAGTATTAAATTTAGCCTGTTCCATAGGAGAAAGATTCTCGTAGATGGAATTAAGAGTTTGTTTGGAAATCTCACGCTGTCTGGATCGCTCGTTCTGATCTCCCGTACGAAGTGATGTCTCATAAGCGGCAACTGCTTTTTCAAACTCCATTAAATAGTTTGGGTCTTCACCAAGAATCATTTTGATCTGATTATATCCAGTAAGGATTGGAGCATCATAAGTTTCTTTAAAGATTGAATCAGCGGGCAGATTAAGGAATGCATTAGCTTTGCGAAGCTCTTCCAAATCGTTTGATAAAGTTTCTTCACGTTCTTGCTTTTCCTTGATTGCCAACTCCAATTCTTTCTGAAGTTTATCAACCTGTTTCTTCGTTTCAGAGTCATCAATTTTTGCTCGTAGCTCTTCAACTTCTGCTTTGGATTTCTCATAGTCAGCAACCTTGGCCTTGAGTTCAGCGGCTTCTTTAGAAAGCTGTTCATTGGTTTGCTTGAGGGATTTGATATATCCCGGCTTCTTCTCATCATCAACCGATGATGCCTTGATCTCTGGTTCTGGCCTGTTTTCTTCAATGTCACGCCTAGCTTGTTTTGATTCATCAATTTTTTCTTGATGAGCTTCAGCATCTTCTGCTTGTTTTGAACCAAACTTACGGAACAAATCTTCTGGAGTTCCCTTTGGTGCTTCTTTGATTTCTGATTTGAAGAAAGAATCTGCTTGCTTTACAGCAGCATCCCTTGCGGCTTTATCAGCAATAGATGCGGCAGTAAGGTTAGGATTGAGCGTAGGATCGTTTGTTGGTTCGGACATGGTGTTGTGTGGTTGTTATTTGCGGAGGTTGATTTCTTCTGGTGTGAGTGAATCATCAAGATCGGGATCAAGATCCAAATCATGTGTGCTTACTTTTGCTATTTTGGGACGTTCTATTGTCTCAAATTTGTTATCATCAGCTTCCGTTGCCCATTCTTGGAGAGCCTTGAATACTGAAACAACTGTTGCGTGATCTTTGGCTACAAGATCCTCGTAAATTGCTGTCTTTAACTCGCTGTATCGTTTGTCATTAACAATTGATGCCGCTAGATTTAATACGTTTTTATTATCCATGATAACTTATTACTTTTTGTTGTTTTAATTGTTTTAAGTTAAATGGGAATCCACCTTCAATATTAAAAAATGATAAAACCCAGTTTCTAAAATGTTGAATTTGCAATGCTAAATCAAATAACCAAAAAAGATCGTATTTAGCAATTGCTTGTTCTTTATCATCTGACCAATAAATCGGACAAAATAAAAACCACCCTTCATGTGATACAATTATAGATTCTTTTTTATCATCCATTTTCGTTGCCTGTGTTGGGGTTTTGCGTGGTTATGGCTTCTTGCTGTGCGATAGCGGCTTGTTGAGCTGCCATGTCTTGAGAGTTCTGTTGTTCATTGTGATCCAACTCCTGCTCATGTTGGTCTTCCATGACTTTAGCATTCTGTGATGCCTTTGCTCGGTGGATCTGGATGTCATTAGCGGCCTTTGCCCTCTTGATTGCAAGGTCGGTAGATGCTTTTTCCATGTGCATTGCATCGTGCAACTTGGCTTTCTGTGCCATTGCAGCCAGCTTAATGTTCTCTTTCTTCTGGAGGAAGTCAGTCTGCATGGACTCTTTGGCAACCAGAGCGTGAAGTTTGATTTGCTCTGGTGACATATTCTGGGACTGATCACCTTGAGATTGCTGTTTGGCTTGCTCAATCTGTCCAAGCTGACTACCAAGCTCATCAACACCACGCTGAAGCTGTTGCATTTGCTGACCAAATTGTTGTGCAATCTGCTTTTTGGAAGGATCTTTCTGGATGAATCCAAGGTGGGCAACAAGATGCGGCCCCTTGAATCGCATGAGACAAGCATAGATGTCTTTAATAAGCTCAATAGCCTCTTCAGAAACCCCGCCAGCAGCTTGACCACGGATAGGTGCTTGTGGATTAACCCCTGCACTTTGGAGAGCCTGTTGGGCTTCCTGCATTGATACAGCAGCATCTTGGATGTGGCCCTTGAAATGTTCCACATGGTTCTGATCTGGATATACCCGGAAGTTTGCGGCATTTCCTTTAGGATCAGTCATTCCAATGTTCTCCATTGAGATGATTCCTTGTTCATCAGGAATCTCAACCTTGGTATGCTGGAAGTAACGATTAACATTTTGACGACCATTGAGTGCGGCAATGGCATCAGCAATAGCATTAGCCTGACCATCGTTAATAGGGGTCATTCCCGTGAGTGAAACAGTCTGTTGTGCCGCCATCAGCTTATAAGATGGGCTTCCAGAGCCAGAAAGCATATTGGATTCAAAGTTCTCAATGTTCTCCCACTTCCATGCTTCTTTTGGAACGCCATTCTCATTCATGAAATCTACAAACTTCTCTTTGAGTTTATAACCATACCCGCCCTTGGTTGTGCGACTCATGCGTTTATAAAGCATCTTTAGCCAACGAGTCTGGTTGTCATTGAATCGACGAATCTGGGTTCCTTGGAGTTTGGCAGATTCAGCGGCATCAAGTTCTGCCTCACCCTTTGTGCGTTGCTTTCCACCTCTTTGAGAATTTCCAATATTGTATGCACCAATACCACGATACATATCTTGCTGATACATCTGCATCCCTGCAAACAACTCACCAAGAGGAACGCTCAAATTAACTTGGGCTGGCTCAACATCTTGGGGAAGGATCATCCAGGGCTGCCACTCCATTTGCTTTAACTTCTTTGTAGATTCAGCAGAACCTCCTTTAAGCATCAAACGAGTTGACCAATCCATTGAATCAAAAGCACGATTCATGTGGATGTCGTAAGCTCGGCATTGGATAAAGATAGCTTCAGCTAGACCCTGGATCTCATGCCAAATACCAGAACCCGTAGAGTCAGTCATTGGGGCAATGATATCTTCCCAACCATCGCCATCCTTTTCTACCCAATCTTTTTTGTAATAAAGGAATCCCGTCTGATCACGATACTCTTCTTCGCTTAAATCTTTACGTCCATTTTCTTTATACCCAAGAACAAGTCCCCCGTAGTTTTGGAGCAAGAGCATCTTTGAAATAGATCCGTTAAACTCCATAATGTAGAGTTCATACAACTCAATGCGAAGTGTGTAGAGGCGAGAAAGATTAAGGTTTCCAGAAGCTACATCACGCAACCATTCCGTATTTGTATAAGTATTGCGGTAGTTTGTGGTGAACATTCGGAGTGCATCCACGCAAGCCCAGAAGTTCCAACCCATATCGGTAGCGTGTGCCTGTGCTTTTACTGGATCTTCCTCCCCGCCGGTAATCTTGAGCCAGAACTCAAGGGGTGTGTAGCTACGTTTAATGCACATCTCCCCCAAGTTCGTGAGATCCGCATACGTTTTATCTGGAATTAACACATTAGAATTATGAAAGCTCTTTGTAGGCCATCCATCTCGGTCTTCCGCAATCTCGAACCCTTTTCCATAAAGGCTCATCTCCTCAACATCCAACTCAACATTGTAATTGTAGGAAGTCCAAGAACGAAGCATTCGATCAAATCCAATACTGATTAAGTCACTCCATTGTTTCTTTTCAGTTGGATTTCCAATCTTGGTAACAATGTTCGCAGCAGTGTTTCGCTCCATAACCATATCCACAAATGAGGATTTTTGGTTATCAACAATGAATTTCATCTGTCGGAATGGCACATTGCTCATTCCTGACAACTGGCGAGAAGCTACTTGGCTATAATCCGTAGGGGGAAAACCCTTATAACATTTGTAAATCCTTCCCCACTTACGTTCACGACCAGCATTATCAAGGCGAAGGTTCCAACAAATTGTAAACGCATCATTTGCCGTTTGGACTCGGCTAGTAGGAGCTACGCCATTGGAGTTGATGGTATTAAAACCCCAACTTGATACTCCCTCACGATTTACAATCTTTTTTGTTTTTGCCATTTTAACCTAAAGTTTGATTCATTGCTTGTCTGCGTTTCTGACAAGAGGTGCAACCTTTTGCGGTTTTTTCAAGGTTGGCGTTAATGCCAAGGCTTGCCGCAACACGATCACCAAGGTTTGCGAAGCTATGAATTACATTCGCTACCTTGTCGCCAGCCTCTTGCCAACAATATTGACCAGCAATCCTGCCACAAATTTGTTGTTCAATCAAGTAATCTAAATTATCTGGCACTTGGACATTGTTATTTTGCATATCTGACTTCACTTTATTTGTGAAGGATGCCCCATAAGTAAGCTCCATTCCATTTACACGATACTTTGTTCCCTTGTCGTCGCTATACTCATACCAAAGTCCCGATGGGATTGGCCCGTTACGATCCTTTAATCTCATGTTGCGTAAATGATTTGCATTCTTTTTATAAATTTGTCAATTCTTATTGCACATGATTTATAACGGTCTTTGTCTGGACACACCAAAAGACACTACATACGGCATTCCATATTTTGAGAGTAGCCCCCAATTCATTAGGGAATTAATGGCATACGTTTATACCCGTGGTGAATTTGGTAGGCGTGAAAGGATCAAACGAGGGATCAGGATTGAAGATACTGACCTAAAGAATCCCACACAGCACATGATCAATTGCTTTAATTTGATTTATGGCAATGATGTTTTGCTCCAATCCCAAGGAATACCCAACAACTATGCCTTGGATATTATAGATTTGTTCTGTAATGAAAACGATTGGGGTATTGCGGGGTGTGCATCCAGCGGAAAAACCTTTTCTGTTGCCGCTTGCATTGTAATTGATTGGCTTTGCGCCCCAAATGTTACCTCAACCTATGTAGCTTCTACCTCTTTGGATGCTTCAGAAGACCGATTATGGGGTAAGGTTTGCACCCTTTACAGGATTGCAATGCGTAACATCCAAGCCCAATACAAGGGAGCAACCATTGGAAATTTGGTTGAATATCGTAGAATGATTGTTTTTGAGAGCATTGATACCAAAGATACTGAACGAGACTATACAAATGCCATAAAAGCATTGGCATTCCCTAAAGGTGGAGAAGGAAAGCGAGCCGTTGAGAATACAAGAGGTCGCAAGAATGCCAGAATGAGGTTGTTTTTGGATGAGTTGGCAGAAATGGATCTCTACGCATTGGATACCAGGGTAAACCTTGGAGCAAATCCTGATTTCATTTTTGGGGGGATGGCAAATCCTGCTGCTACTGCCAATAACCCTCATACAGAGTTGTGCCAGCCTGATGATCCTATGGAATGGGAGTCAGTTACACGCTATACAAAGAAGTGGAGGACTCGCACAGGGGTTGCATTACACCTTTCTGGAGAAGATAGCCCAAACTTTAAGCTACCTGATGCCGAAATACCTCCCTTTGATCGCTTTCTTACCATCCAAGGAGAAGCAAATACCCTAAAACGATGCTACGGGAACAAAAATGCCCTTGAGTATTGGAGAAATGTCTATGGATGGTGGCCCGATAACTCTGTTGAGCTTACAATCTTCTCAAAAGCCTTTATCCAAGGGTGCAATTTAAACTATGAACCTATTTGGAGTGGGAGAACCAAGGTGGTTTGTGGATTTGACCCGGCATTTACCGCTGGTGGAGATAGATGTGCGGCTACTTTTTGTCGCATGGGACAGAATGATACAGGAAGGAGTATAGGTTTTTACCTTGGAACTAGAGAATACTCCTCATCTGTGGGTGATGTCTTTGAAGAATCCATAGCAATCCAGTTGGTTAAAGATTGTATTGAATATGGAGTCCATCCAAGGGACTTTGGATTGGATATTTCTGGTGATGGAGGAAAGATGATGAGGGCAATTATCATTGAGTGGAGCAAATACCATCCAGAGGCAATGTTCTTATTCCCTATTTCCTCAATGGGGATGCCCACGGATCGAAAGATTAGCAACTTGGATCAAAGAACCTGTAAAGAAGCATACGATAGGCTTGTTACCGAATATTGGTTTGCTGTTCATACTGCTATGTCAACAAGAAGTTTAGTTGGCATTGATGTGGATAAACATGGGATAATGATAAACGAACTTTGCAGTCGTCTTTATACCCACAAGGGCAGGAAAGTTGCGGTTGAGAAGAAGCTCGACATGAAGCATCGCTTAAAGAAGTCACCCGATTTGGCTGACTCTTTTACTTATGCAGTTCAGATGCTACGAAAGGCAGGATTAGAGTTTAATTTTGAGGAAGAGACAGTTTCCTTGGACATTCAAGAAATAAGCGACTGGGAGAACAAATTAATCCACAGCAAAAACAATGTGGAGGAAGAGCAGATGGAAGAAGATTGGGGGTATGGCGGCAGGGGCGTGGATGACGATGGATTTTAATTAGTAGATGACCTTGCCCCCTATCTCGCAGGAAATACCCAATGGGTATTTGTCAGGGGCAAGGAACCTTTGAAGAAACTCAAGTGCCGATTTCCCTTGTTTCTGCGACTCAAGGGGAGAAGGCGATCAAGAGTATAGGAACTACGGTATCCCTTAAGCTCCAAACAAAATATATTGTTGACAGCTTGATCAGTCAATGGCAAAGTCATTGCATTCTGAATGTGACAGCATTCTAAACAAACTTTCATCCAAAAAGAAAGGGCCGTTAAAGTGCTGTCACACTTGGCGGCCCTTGTCCGTTATAGCAAGTGAGGCTAAATACGAATGCGTACCGTGTAAGCCAACAACTCGGCTTTGGAGAATCAAAACTCCCTACCCGATTGAAAGGAGAGGAAATACACTGCTTGCAGATTTCTCGGTAGGCAGTAATTTCTTTTCTTTTCTGACAGGCTTTCCTACTTGATGGTGGGGGGATCAGGGGGGGAGTTTCCTTTACTCTTTTGTATTTCTTTAGCCTGTGGAGTATTGACTTGAAACTTGACTTAAAGAATACTTACCAACCAGATGCTCTTCCTCTTTAAATGGTTTGTAGGCTGTGTTGCTTACTGGAATGGTTATTGTCCAGAATGCTTATCTGATTTTAAAGATACCAATAAAAGTCCTTGCCATGTCTGTAATGTTCTGGGCTATATCAAACCCAATAGAGTCTGGAATAGATTCTCAACCAAAACAACCAATGAATAAAAGCGGCATTCATATTAAAGAAAGTCACAAAGGTAGATTCACTGCTGTCAAAAAAAAGACTGGTAAAACTACCGCTGAACTAAAGCACAGTAAATCTCCTGCTGTTAGAAAAATGGCTACATTTGCGGCTAATGCTGCAAAGTGGAAAAAGAAATAACCATAATGAACGCTGAACAAGATGCTTTTGAAATTTGGTCAAAAGCTGGTTCTAATGGTTTACAAAAATATAAGGTTGGTCAAGTAGAGCATAAGACTCAATTCTGGACTGCCGGGGCTGGATGGTATGCAGAGAATCTTCGTGATGAGCAGTTGGATCTAATTAGCTACAATCACCACTTGATTGAACGCCTTAAATCCATGCAGACTCTTGCAGAGATGATGGAAGATGAGGAAGTCTCATTGAGGGATGCGGCTATTATTTTAAAAGAGCTGTCATCAAGTCACCCCCCAAAACCATATTCCCATCAATCTAATGACTAAAAAACAAAAGCCACTTGGAGTTGTCATTGTAAGTGATCTCCATTGTGGTTCTACTGTTGGGTTGTGGCCTGATGGTCATGAGACATCTACTGGCAACACAATTGGATTAGGAAATAATCTCCACCAACAATGGTTGTGGCAATGTTGGCAGGACAAGGATAAAAAGATTGCTAATCATTTTAAAGACACCCCGTTTGCTTTGGTCATCAATGGCGATTGTATTGAGGGTCGCCATCATGGTTCATCTGAAATTGTTGCTGCTCTTAATTTGGATCATACTCTTGCCGCTATTGAGTGTTTACGACCTCTGGCTAAAATGGCTTGTGCGGTTTATATGACTGCTGGAACAGAATGCCATGTTGGTGATTGGGAAAAGATGATTGCTAGAGAAATAGGAGCAACTTGGCTAGGTGACAAGGGACTGCTTGAAATTAACGGAACGCTCATTGATATTGCCCACCATATGCCGACGAGTTCTAGGGCATACCTTGAGGCAGGAGCGATGTCTATAACAATGGGCAATGCTCGCCAGAATTACTCCCGTGTAGGTCATAAGGTTCCAAAGATATATTTACGAGGCCATCGACACACGGGAGGAATCTTTAACGATGGATCTGGAATCTTTATGGTAACTCCAGCTTGGCAGTTGCTGACTAAATACGCTCACAAGGTTGTTGGAGATGCAATATGTCGTCCCGGTGTAGGAATCATAGATTGGAGGGGATGTGACAAAGGAGAATTACCATCAACCAAGATTATATCTTATGAGCCAAAAGAAACTAAACCCATCCTCGGCTGATTTAAGAAAAAGCATCCTTGATACCATTGGTCAAACAATGGGATCAGAGGTTCCAAGGGAAGAGGATTTTGATAATACGGAATGGGTTACTTCTAAACGAATGTCACAGCATCTAAATATATCTGAAGATGCTGCATCAAAGCGTTTAAAACGTGCTTTTAAAAGGGGTGAATTAGAAATGAAAACCATCAGGTGTATGTGTGGTAGCGCAAATACAAATCTCAATCTCTACAAAATGCCTGATGAAATTACCAGGGCGTATTAAGATTGAGGATAGGAAGCTAGGTAGAGAACGAAATGATGGTCAGGCTATCTTTGCTGATAAGCTAATTGAAATAGACCCAAGACTAAAAAGTAAAAAACGACTCAATATTGTTTTACACGAAGGGATACACATCCTTGACCCTAACCTTCCAGAATTGAAAGTAAGAGCTTATGCCAATCGTCTAGCCGATCTCCTTTGGCGTGACCGATGGAGAAGACTAGAAAAGTAATTATTAGTATTGCAAGATACTACCCTGATGGTGTGCAATGAGTTGGAGGATAGCCTTACCCTCGTCGGTAGCTATATGGCCTGTGCCTTGGCACTTCCAGCATGGTTCACCCAAGCCTTCATCATACCAATCACTTCCAGTTCCACCACACTCATCACAAGCCCTTTCAAGGTTGTTCTTGGAGAATATGTTTTTCATACATTGCAAGCACTAGACGAATTTTTTCTAAATACAAGCATTTTTATTTATAAATGAAATTACAGGATGAAGCATTTGAGGAAGCAAAAAGATTAGCCGCATTGGGCGAGGACTTTAGTGTGCTTGCCGGGGTTATAAATCCAGAGCAACGGATGAGGTTGAGGGCATTCATTTATAACTTGCCAGATGATGTGGCTAAAAAAACAATCTATGGCAGGGTTGCTTTATCCCAACAAACAGCTCCCTCAAAATCTAGGGGCCGTCCTCGGAAAAAATAAGCCCATACTCTAATTTAGAAAGATAATTATTAGCCTATACCCTTTGGTGTAATGGTAGCACCGCAGATTTTGGCTCTGTGGGTCATGGTTCGAGTCCATGAGGGGTAGCCAATTCCTTGACAGATATTTAGAAGTGAATAGGATTTATATTGATGGAGGCATTGAGGGGGTTCTTTACGCCGTGAAATTCGGATCGGAACTAGCGACCTGAACCTCCATCTCCATTTTTTCATGAATACATCAATCGACACCGATGCCGTAATTCTAGGAATGGCTACTGGCATAATCCTAGTCGTCCTAAAAGATTTTATCAATAAATTCAGAGACAAATGATATCTACCACTCAAAAGTAGTATTTCATGATTACTGCTCCTGTGTAGTAGATCGTAGACATCCGCATTTTGTAAACGATACCTTACAAAAAAGACGATTATTTGTTAAGTATGGTTACACTTGCGGAGATTACCCGATTATTCACCGCATTATACCCGATCAAGCCGCACACCAATAATTAACAACCTTGCATAAAATCCGAGACACAGTTTCGGAAATTCACCCACCCGATAAAGACACAACCCTCCTCCTAACTCGTAACAGAAGTCGAGTTAAGGCATTTCCAAAGGGAAACATTCGTCTATTTTGGCGAGTTAAGAATCACCGAACTACTAATTATAAACGGCCCTTGAGCCGATTGAGCCATTTTTGAGCCCGTTTTAGTAGTTGATTACCTATATGTTCAAAGATCCTTGTTTTTTAAACATGAACCTATGGATATGGATGCTTAATCAACACATGGCTTATGGATGCCAAATTTCTCGTTATGCCACATCCTCAACTGGCTACTATTAAAATGCTTTATAGACCCTCCCTCGCTTAAACAAACAGTCCACACATCATGCTCAAACATCCCACCACTCTCTACATAGATAGCATGCCCATCTCCCATAGGCGTAACCACAGGTATAGGTTTACTAAATTCGTGGATCATTCTACTTGAGGAACGTCAGCTTATAAATCGTCGAGTCAATCAAAGCCGCAATCTCATCCACCAAGTTCTGAATCTCCGAAGCATCTCCCAATACATAACGCTCTTCCTCAACCAGAATCTTCAAAAACATCACAAAATCCAAAGCATCCTTATACTCACTCAACTCTACCACCTGATCGGGATACTCAATCAACTCCCCATGCCTTCCCTGATAAGCCTCAATCACACTATCCACCAGATCAGGCAAGTCAGAATAAAAGGTATTCAATGCCTTATGCTCCGCATAGCTCCGACTCTGCAAGTGAAACACATGACCAATCGTAGCAGCATTCAGTAACGTAATAAGTAGATCGCCTTTGTCCATAGTTCCAAAACTATAACCACTCCCATCACCTCGTCAAGCATCTATACAATACATTTCACTTCCTGCAATCCAATGTGTATGAAAAGAAACTAAAAGAAGGGAAAGTTTCCAGATACTGATATTTTTTCATTGGGGAGTATCGTATACGACCGCCCCCACGCTAGGCGTGCATACCCTACCCCACCACCCGAAGAGATTCCTTAAAAGCATTCTTTTATCATCACCCCTCCCCGGCTTTTATCCTGGCTTCCGGCTTGCCTAGTCCGCTGGCAGGATCTCGGCTTCAATGACTCGTGCTTGTGCTGGCATAGCTGGCAACGTGCCGGGCTGATTACTGAACAGACTCACGATAGCCAAGAAGGGATTGACTATCTCGCTACCTGCTCGGTCGGCGTAGTTATCGCCAGCCATCTTGTTGTCTATGTTAATGGCTTCCAATTTGCTAGGCAATTTGATAACCTTTTTAATGTTACCGGCGGGATCAACTTCTGTGCGGGCCTCTTGGATCAAATGACCAGGTAAATCAGGATCGAGTGGATTAGCTCGAACGGTTGCAGCCAGGAAGGCTCGCTTTTCTGCTACAGATAATGCGTCTTTCAGAAAGGAAGATTCTTGCAACGTCTTGATATAGGTCAAGACTCGTTCATCGTTTTCCAGTTTACAAGCTGCCGATCCTGCTTGAGTTATGTCTTTAGCTTTATAGCCTGCTTGAAGGTAGGATTGTGCTTTATTGTTACCCTTTGCTCGAAGGGTGCAATAGGCTAGTTGGCGAGCGTTTAGACTGCTAGGTAAGGTTGCTTGGTTTTTAGGGATCATTAACCTGATCTTTACCTACTCTCTCCTTCATAGTCAACCTTCCCTTGTTCACCCCCTCGTTGTTTTGATGATCCCTATCGTGCGAGGCGAAGCCGGGAGACAGTGATTCTGATCGTAATCAGTGATGGACGTTCTCAGATTGGAGGCGTTAAGAAGAAGAGAGGACAATCTCTGAACCTATATACTCTAGAGTGCAACCTATATAAAGAAGTGGCTTCGCCGAATTGAGTATAATGATCCGTCAGAAAACGTGTCAACACTATTTTATCAACTCCATGAAAAAAAAGATGACCTACCCAATAAAAATATCTTGCAAGGTTCTTGCAATGTGGTATCTTGTTCTCAGTGATTGACAACAGAACCGCTTAAATACTGGCCCTGGAAGCGATCACAATCAACACCAACAACAAAAAAAACATGAGCACAACAACACAACAGACAGAAAAAGAAGAAATTGATTTCAGTATCTTTCA
>Ga0194049_1000095_pt1 | contig 34628 bp, 34 predicted proteins | sample JunL2225m_MetaG_FD_148665 | JGI IMG/M metagenome (GOLD analysis project Ga0194049, IMG submission 148665) | Anoxic zone freshwater microbial communities from boreal shield lake in IISD Experimental Lakes Area, Ontario, Canada - Jun2016-L224-25m | ecosystem: Environmental > Aquatic > Freshwater >... | reverse complement strand
GGGAACCCCCGCCGCCATACGAGGCTTCCAGAGCACTCACATCCAAGCCGTCGACGATAGCCACGACAAAACGCGCCAAGTGATCTTGTTCCAGCCATTCCTGCACAGGAATCACAAACGGCTGGTCGCGCTCAATGGGAATGAACTGGTTGCTCATGAAGGTAACCTCTGGATGGGTGGTGTCACTTTATCCTGTTTACGCTGGGGAAGCCAGACAGACTCCTAGGGTCCCAACTGGCATCCGCCGCCCCAGTCCCGCCCGTACTCAGGGCGGCGAGAGAGTTGCGGGCCTGGCCGCCGATGTTGTAAAACTCTCCGCCGACATAGACCGTGCCGCCGCTGACCGCCAAGGCTCTGACGAGGCCGTCGGGGTTGGGGTTCCAACTGGCGTCCGCCGTGCCGGTCCCGTTGCTGCCTAGGGCGGCAAGATTGTTGCGAACCTCGCCGCCGATGTTGCCAAACTCTCCACCGGCATAAACCGTGCTGCCGCTGACCGCCAATACCCAAACCACACCATCGGCGTTGGGGTTCCAACTGGCATCCGCCGCGCCGGTTCCGCTTGCGCCAAGTGCGGCGATCCGGTTGCGGGTTAGCCCGCCGATCTGGGTGAACCGCCCGCCGGCATAGACCTTGCCATTGCCCACCGCCAGCGCAAAAACATCTCCGTTGGCATCAGGGTTCCAACTGGCATCCACGCTGCCGTCGGCCAAGATATGGGCAATATTATTGCGGGGCAAACTGCCGACTTGTTTGAAATGCCCGCCGACATACCAGCCGCCGGACCCGTCCGCCGCCACTGCCCTGATAATCCCGTTGACTTGCGGGTAGGTGGTCGCCGCACCGCTGTCGGCATCGAACGGCACCCCGCTGCCGGTGGCCGGGCCAAGCCGGGTAAATGTGCCGCCGATGTAAGTGGTCGCCCCGTCGATGACGATGGCATTGACCGACCCGTCGGCGACATAAGCCCCCGGAACCGGGGTGTTGGGCAGTTCGGCCCAGGCCAGTGGCAGCCACAGCGCCAACAGCCAGCCGAATAAAATTCCCAAGCCCCCTGTCGGGAGCGCCCTTGGACCCACCTGACGGTGGGGAATGTAGATGGTTTGCATTGTTTAATCCCTCATATATTAAAAAATCATGGAGCGCCATCGGAGCGCCAAAGCTTGGGAGCGTCAAAGCTTGCTTTGACAGCCAAAGCAAGCTTTGGCGCTCCAATGTCAAAGCAAGCTTTGGCGCTCCAATGCCAAAGCAAGCTTTGGCGCTCCCGCTTCATGCAATCACCCCCGCCGCTTTTGACTAGTACCCGCCCAAGCCAATGCGCCGATGCCCATCAATCCGATGATGCCGGGTTCGGGTACGCTGCCGCCACCGCCGACATCGCCAGAGTGGACAGCCCAAGCATAGAGGCTAGTGCTCTTAACGTCGTCGTTCTGGTAGCCATTGTAGGTTTCGAGGAACCACGCCCAATTAGGATTGGGCGCAAACTCAGTACCGGACCAGTAAGAGTTGTTTTGCATATTCGTAAAGAACTGTGCCAAATAAGCAGAACTGGTGATGTTCTGGCCTTGGGTCAACCCCCCCTCGGTGTAATACAAATGCCCCAGTTCGCTGTTGGTGCAGTTGTAGTTGGCCCCACATGTTGGATCGGCGGTCGGCAAACGCCAACCAGTGTAGCCGCCGATATTCAAACCGGCTGCCCAGGAATTGGCGGTGGCCCAAGTCATCTGGCCGTTGGCATTGGCATTCGCCAGCCAAGTGATGTTACGGTCGGTGTCGTAAACGGCCAGCCCGCCGAGTCTACTGATTAGCGAGGCTTCGGCAGTGGAGACAAGCCCCATCCCGGCCAGCAGGACGAGGGGGGTTAATGGTTTTAGTAGTGCTTTCATCGGTCTATTCCTATCATTGAGTGGTTAGTGCGTAGGCATGACAAAAAATCTTGCCCTGCCCACAGTACAGAATTTTTTCCAACTACCTTTAATAAACCTAAACCTAAGCATTTTCAAACCACGAAATCCCACGAATTAACACGAAATAACACAAAATCAGGCTAAGGTATTGAATTAAATGATGTTGGCTTGGGGCGCCAAAGCTTGGGAGCGTCAAAGCTTGCTTTGACAGCCAAAGCAAGCTTTGGCGCTCCAATGCCAAAGCAAGCTTTGGCGCTCCAATGCCAAAGCAAGCTTTGGCGCTCCGGTAGGACAATGCTATTCGATAATGGAGATACTGCCGGTAAAGCAATAGCCTATGCTGCGGAAGGTATGGAGGGGGCATTCCAAGCCGGTTTGGTGGCTAATTTTCTTCCTAAGCCTGCGTGTTAATTCAGTCAATGCGCGACCCTCGCAATCACCGTCAGGATAATGCAGGGAAGTCATCAACTGTTTGCGTTCTACGGGCGTTCCCCCCGCCAAGGCGAGTATGCGGAGAAAATCGAATTCCCTACCGGTCAGTATGATATTGACGCCCATCGGCGAGACCAACTGCCAAAGTGACTTTTTTAAGTGCCACACACATCCCAATCCCGATCTGTGCTGGCTGCGCTCCAGCCGACGTTTTGCCATGCTGTGGAGGGCTGCCAACAGTTCGCGTATGTTGACCGGCTTGACGAGGTAAAGATCGGCCCCGACGGCATAGCCTTGCACCCGTTCTTCAATGCCGCCCCGCGCAGTCAGGATGATGATGCCCATATCCGTGTTGCGCCGCAGCTTTTCCGCCAATACATAGCCGGACTCGTCTGGTAGCCCGATGTCAATCACCGCGACATCAAAAGAACTATGTTCCAAACGGCTATAAAACTCCTTGGCACTCCCTGCCCCGGTTACAACAAAGCCCTCGTCTTCGATGTAGAGTCCAATGCTTTCGCGTAGGTCGGTGTCGTCTTCGACAATTAGAATATTGAGTTGGTTATTATTCATTAGTCCATATTATCAATTGTCTGATATCACTTACCGCAATTCTTTGGGGGCGGAACGACTCGAAGCGTCAAAGCCGGAGCGTCAAAGCTTGGGAGCGCCAAAGCTCGCCTTGCCTGTCAAAGCAAGCTTTGACGCCCCAGCAATTCTCATGATGGCTCCATTGCCGTCATTCCGGCATGGATGCCGGAATCCAGCGCCATGGACGGTAACTTGTCGGTTGCGTAAGTGTTTGAAAAAGGCTTGGTGGCGACCCCTAGTTTCACATCCTTGTGACTGGATTCCGGCATCCATGCCGGAATGACGGGTTGTTTATTAGCACTTTGGCCCATAATGAGAATTGCTGTTGACACCCCGGAATTTGCCACTAAGAATCCAGTGAAACAGGCAAACGAACCGTCACTGTTGTACCGGAACCATTATTTTGAATGGCGACGGTGCCATAATGTTCCCCAACAATTTTTTTTACCAAATATAGCCCCATTCCAGAGCCTAGCACAGACTCATTGCCGGGTATCCGATAATATTTTTCAAACACCCGCTCGCGTTCTTCGGGCGGGATGCCAACCCCTTGATCGATCACATCTATGACGGCTTCAGTTCCTTGGCGGCAGACATTCACTTCCACTGCACTCCCCTCGGGTGAGTATTTGATCGCATTATCCAGCAGGTTCAGCAAAGCGGTTTTTAATAAACGCCGGTCGCCTGAAACGATCATGTCAGCATCAAGCCTTGTGGAAAAATCCAACTGACTCCAAGGCCAAAACTCGCCAGCCTGACCGATGACCTCTTCAACTAGGTTCAACACACCGAGATTCCCGACCCTGAGTTGAAAATCATCCTTGGCAAACTTTGCCTTGTCCAAATTGACTTCCAGCAGTTCCATCAACCGGGCAGTGGCCCGTTGCATTTTATTGACGGCAAAGTTCAATATTCTAGGTTCGTGTTTCTTCTTGGACAACAAATCAAGATTGATGCGGATGACCGCCAGCGGGGTGCGGTATTCGTGGGTCACCATGGACACAAAGCGCACTTGCCGTTCCAAGGTATCTTCCAGCATTTGCTGCTTTTGACGCAGTTCCACAGTCATTTCGGTGGCCATTTCCTGAGCATTTTGTTTGGCGTTGCGCTCGGCCAACAAAGCATTTTTATGGTCAATTCGCAGCTTGTCGGCCAAGCCTAGCGTAAGCAGCATGATATTGCCAAACGTCACAAATTGGACTAAGTTGCCCATAACCATGGTGGTCGGAAGTTTGCCAGTCAGACGCAGTAATTCCATGGCAGGCCCGACTAATATCAGTGAAAACGCCACGCAATAATAAAAACTGCCACTGATATTCTGTTGATAGGATTTAAAGCTGAGCCAAATCATGAGGCTAAACAAACAAATCCCAACCACGAAAATGGTGCAGAAAATGATGGCAATAGGTAAAAAAGGTGTCGATATGAACGTCAGAGAGGCGATCACCAACAGTAAGCGAAAAAATTGCCGTTGCCGTAGGCTCAATACAGGTTCAAATAAGGTAGAACCAAAAAGGACAAGAAATATACAAGCACCACAAGCATTTTGATATACCATAATATCGTTGATATGATGGGCAAAGGATGGAAAGACTAAAGGTAATATGCCTGTCGCTGAAATACGGTTATTAAACAAGAATAACAAAAACATTCCATAAAACCAAAATAGACTCTGCCTAATGCGAATATATAGCAGTAAGCTAATCAAGGCAGTCAACAAATAAACCGATAGCATAGCCACTTGCAATATCAGGATAATATTATTGCTTTGTGCCAGTATGTCACCGGGTTTTATCGAACCTAATAAAGCAAGATTGCTAGAGGTTTGTAACCGAATGTAAACCCAACTTATCACACCATCCGTTAAGTTTAATGGAACGACAAAATCCGGCTGATATCGTTGACTTTCGCTAACTGGAATGTGGTCACCCAAGCGGGATTCACGATAGGCATCAGGATCGTTTGAATTACCCCCAATCTGCACATACACGGTGACATAATCCAGCACTGGCGGACCAAGTGCTAGGTACGCCCCGCCACTAAACGGGACAGTTTGCCGCACTTGAAAACGCAACCATATTACTTGACTGCCAAAGCCTTCGTTAAAATATCCGGGAATGGCTTTGAAATCATGGCGAATGGGGTAAGATAAAATATGACCAAAATCAAGCTGTGCCGTCGGGTCTCTAAATACATCCAGATGACCCGCAAGGGGATAGGTACGGTGTTCTTCTAGCATCAACGGTTCAGCATTTGCCATTGCCCCGCCAAATTGCCAAATCCATAATAGACATAAGAAACTGCGGAGTATTTGCATGACGATAATGAAAACTGCTTGGGTCAACTTCCTATGTCGCTGACAATCGCTCGCTCACATGCGCCCCGACGCTTTCCCCCAAGGCTGTCAGGTTGTAGCCACCTTCCAAGGCCGATTGCTGCTGGCTCACCAGGTTCTTCGCCCGCACATCCCGAATGCGCTTGAATCTCTCCTCCTCCAGATTCAGCGCGGCTTGGCTCTGCGCATAAAACGCATAAAACCAAAACGCCCAATAATTTTTTCATCATGCAGTGTAAAATAATTTTAAAATGGATTGATTGGTGGCAAGTGGGAAGGAGGACGATTGCCCCGGATGAGCAGCTCCTGCGATTGTGGAAAATAAAAAAAACTTACAGCGTTTTCAATTTAGTCATATTATCACCCCCTCAGTCCGACTGGCACCCCGAAGGCAAGGTGCTTTGTTTGTAAAAGGGTCTAATGCCTGGCACTAATGCCATTGAAACTATCGACGCAACTGATTTAGGAGACGGCAATGCTTAGAATTCAATCGCTTTCCAAATCCTACCGGCTGGGTTCAAACGAAGTCCCGGTGCTGCGTGGGTTGTCGCTGGAAGTCGGCGCGGGCGAGATGGTAGTGATCATGGGCCCCAGCGGTTCCGGCAAGACCACCTTGCTGAATTGCATTTCAGGGATAGACCTGCCCGATGACGGGACAGTGTCCCTGCAAGGGCACGTTGTCGATTACCAGTCGGAGGCTGAACGAACCCGCTTGCGCCGGCATCAAATCGGCATGGTTTTCCAGTTTTTCAATCTGATTCCGACCTTGACCGTCCGGGAAAATGTCGCACTGCCTTTTCTCATCTGCGGGATTCGGGGTAAACAGCCTGCGCGGCGGGTGCAGGACCTATTGGAAGAGGTCGGCATGGGCCATCGCAGCGAGCATCTGCCTTTCCAGCTTTCCGGCGGGGAGATGCAGTTGGTTTCCATCGCCCGTGCGCTGGCGCAGCGCCCGGCCTTGTTGTTGGCCGATGAGCCGACGGGCAATGTCAACCCCCATATTGGCCGCTCGATCATGGAAATCCTTCGCTCCACCGCGCGGCGGGAAAACTCGGGTTTGCTGATGGTGACCCACAGCCCGGAACATGCCGCCTGGGCCGACCGCATTTGCTTTCTGAAAGACGGGCGCATCGCCTGCGAGTTGCTTCAACATGGCCAGCGCGATGCCTTGGCCCCCATCCATGAAAAGCTCCTGACTTTGGAGATATGACCGAAATGAATGCCCGGCTTGCCGTTCATATGGCTTGGCGCAGCCTGCGCCATCACCGAACCGTGGCGATTGCCACCGTCCTCGGCGTGGCGCTCGGCATGGCCGTGGTCGCGGCGATACTCATCGTCGACTATCACAGTACGCAAGCGCGTATACAGACCCGTTTGACAGAAAACCCATTGCCGATGATCGACCCGTTGTTCCCCAGTGAAAGCAAAGCCCCGCTGCATATCCTCCATGTTTCTTTCGAGCGGGCAGGGCAGGTGCTGCCAGGGCCACAGGGAGGGTTTCCAAGCCAAGAAGGGCAGGTGAATCATGATTTGTCCGCCGAGTCGCCACCAACCCGTCGTGGCGAAGAGGATTACCAAGCCATGCGACTGGCAGTGAGGTTGGCCTCTTTGCTGGCATTTTCGGTGGGCGCGGTGATTGTCTTCTATACGATGCGATTCTCCGTCACCTCCCGCAGCCGGGAGTTTTGTCTGCTATTGTGTCTGGGGGAGAGACGGGCCAATGTCGTATTGTCCCTGCTATTGGAGACCTTGGCGCTGGGTCTTCTGGGAACCTTGTTGGGATTGCTGGCGGCTTTCCCCGCCGCGTTGGCATTGATACGCTCAGGCATTTCCACGACCGGGCGGGTCCCTGTCGGCGGATTTGCCGTACCTTGGGCCGAGTTGTTGGTGATGGCTGGTTTGAGTGTGCTGATTGCATTGCTGGCGGTGGCCGGCCCTGCACGAGCCATCGTTAAGATGAATATTGTCGATGTGCTACAGCCCCGGTTTTTGACGGGCGATGTTAACGAGGGCAGTTTAAAAATCAGGGGGTTCAGCCTACTGTTCCCTCCGCTATTGGCGGCAGCTTATCTGGCCTTGCGGCCATTTTTGCTCTCATGGCTCTCCGTGGTGCAGTTTTTCCTGTTTGAGTCGGTGTATGTACTGGTGCTCACGCTGGCGGGTTTATGGTGGATGACTCCCCTGTTGCGTGGACTCATCGGCTTGTTTGAAACCGCACTGAAACCACTGCTTCCGCTGGAAGCCCTATTGGCGGGCCGGCGCATGCGGTTGACCAGTCAAAAACTGGTATTCACCCTGGCCGGGGTCGCTCTGGTATTCAGCCTGTTGACCGCTCTGCACGACATTACCCGTTCGCTGAAACATGAAATCCAACGCTGGTCCGAGGATGCGCTGTCACCTTATACATTTTTTAAAAAAAATGAGTGGTCAGCCATTAATCCGGATTTGTTCAGTAAGATAGTGGCGGCAAATAACATCTATTTTTTCAGGCTTTCGGACAAAGTCCGCGGCGAGTTTCCCATTCGCCTGATCGCCTCGGCGGATGTCAACCCATTTCTGCAAGCACAGGGCAAGCCGCCCTTGCTGCCCGGGACTGTCATGGTCTCCCATACGATGGCAGCGCGATTCGGATTGAAATTGGGCGACTCTGTGATAGTGGAAAATGATCGCGCCAAATACCGTTTTCCTGTGATTGACGTAACCGACAAGGTGGGTTTTTTTGCAGAGGATGACCAGTATGTTGACCTGAAATCCTATCTATTATTTAGTGACGGCAACCCGTTGTTTGTAGACAACTTGGAAAAAACCCTAGGCCGTTTTGGCATCATTCGACCGAAACAGGATGGGGAATCTCCAAGTCGGCAAGCAGTCGCAGAATTAAAACCTTTTTATACGATGACAAAAGAGGGGCATGCTTTAAAGCGCTGGCAACAAGCCGAAATCGACCGGGATTTTTTGATCTTTGATTTCATTCTGGCGATGACTATCGTGTTGGCGGCGGTGGGTGTCACCAATAGTATCCTAATCCAAGTGCATACTAGGGGGCGTGAGTTCTCAGTGTTGCGGACTTTGGGGGTGTCCCGGCTCCAAACTATGCGTTTGTTATTGGTGGAAGGTGGCATCAACGGCTTGGTGGCGGCCTTGCTCGCCCTCTTCTTGGGTAATGCCATGGGTGCGATCAGCGTTTCCTTCCTCGACCGGTTTACCTTGTTTGAATATGAGTTCGTCTTTTCGGTTCGTGACAGCCTATGGATTTCGCTGCTGGCCGTGGTGACCTGTTCCGTCGCCGCACTATATCCGGCTTTTGTCGCCAACCGAATATCGTCGGCGGAGTCGTTGCATTACGAGTAGCCTTGCAGGTCGGAAGAGCATCCCTTTGCCTCGACTGCAAGGCCACGCAGCGCGTCAAGCACTTGGGTTGAATGCTGGCACCCCGGGCAGACCCTGCTGTACGGCACGGCGGCCGAATACTTCGAGACTTGGCTGGCGCGCTGGCCAGTTGCGGCCAGTTCGACGGGCACGGCGACATGCACACGCGCCCGGCTTACGTGGAACAAGCCTTCCGCAACCACCTGGAGTGCGGCATTTTCGCCTACGGCTTCGCCCGCGCCCGTTGTGCCGATTGCGGACATGGTTTCCTAGTCGTATTTTTTCTGCAAAGGGCGCGGCGTATGCCCCTCATGCGCCACGCGGAGCATGAAACGCGCGAGTCAGCTAGGTGCGCGCCCTTTCATCCATCGTTTTGGTTTCAGTCTTAATCTCGGTGGAGTACCGACAAATTGAAAAATGCCACTTGTGATAATGGTGTCAAGGTGGGATACTTAAGCTGACGCGGTTGAATTTCCTATCCGTTTGTAAAGTTGTTTTTTTATTTAAAGGAAAATAAAATGTATACGATAGATGAATCTGTTGGTATAAATGCTGCTAATAAACCTGTAGACGTTATAAAAATTCAAGATTTAATCGATAATAATGACTTATATACGGGGCTTATTTCACCATTGCCAGTTACTGGTCTGGCTGATGATCAACTCGTTACTGCAATCAGTAATTTTCAAACCAATCATCCACTTTTGAAAATGAAAAAGCCTGATGGTGTGGTCAGCCCAAATGGCAAGACCTTAAAGAAATTACATGAGTATAGTAATAAGCTAAATGTACACGGTAACTATCTTCCTATTGGTTTTAATGGCAACACTTTTGTTCGCTTTAATATTGACACATTTATTGCACTCTATGAATTGCAGTATCCTTCTCCAAAGGTGGGTGCGGATGCCAAAGCAGGACTTACAAAACTTCTCAATTATCTGATCGCTGATACAGACGTTACCGATATTCGCTGGGCTGCCTATATGTTGGCAACCGTAAAACTTGAATGTGGCAACAAGTGGCAACCCATTGAGGAATATGGCAAAGGGGCAACGCATACGACACCAGGTGATGATTATGGAATAGCCATAAAGATTCCAGATCCAAGCGATAATACGGGCAAAAAATTCTTATCCAACATTTATTATGGACGAGGTTATGTTCAGCTCACTTGGGATCATAGATATAAGAAGATGGATACGGCATTTGGCCTGAGTGGTGCAGCCAGTTTATATTTGTATCCAAGTAACGCCCTAAATCCCGATACCGCTTACAAGATTATGTCTTATGGTATGCGTAATGGTAGTTTTACGGGTAAGAAATTATCCGATTATATTACAGGCGGTGGACTTCCCGATTACAAAAATGCACGTAGAATCATTAACGGTGTCGATCAAGCGGGAACGATAAAAAATTATGCTAAAAATATAGAATTTTTATTGCGTTTTTGTAACGGTGTTTAGGAGTGGTTTCTATGATTGACCATAAAAAGCACTGTACTGATACGAGCTTTAGAAACTTGAAGTCCTTTAGCCGTCTGGTTATAACCTTGGTGGTACTTTTCAATCATGCCACTCAAGCGGAAACGACTAAAACTAGCATGGAGGCAAGCTTTACGAGGGAACAATGGCATGAAAAACTGGGTTGGAATACCTCTGACTGTCCTCTACAGCCCCCAAGCGAATCAAACGCTGGCGTGAATATTTTTGATTTTGGTGTCAATACTCGAATTATTGAGATTGAGTGTGAGCATTTGACTTACCAAGGCAGCTATTTATTCTACCTACAAAAGGCTAACGTGGTAAGTTTGTTGAGTTTTGAGCAATTTGAAGCCCCTGACGTGGGTCAATTAGAGCGTTATAGTACGCCGTTAGTAACTGGATTGCCCACAGTGCTAAAAACTGAACAAGCAATGACTTTGTTAAGAAAATACCGTGGTTTTGGCGATTGTGGACAATATCTGTATTACCAAATTAAGGAAAATACTACATTTCTCAAACAACTGAGAATACAGGAATGTAGTGAATTATTTCCCAAGAAGCCGATTCCACCTTTCAAATGGGCTTTGCATAAGTTTCCTAAGAAATAGCCAGTGCGGAGATGCTCTGTTAAAAGCCGGGTAGGTCGGGTACATCTTTTCGTGTTCGACATTTTCACTATAATTCCTCATTTTATTACAGACCTACCATGCCAACGATTAGTATGTTTTACGGAATATTAGTGATGATCTATTTTAGAGATATTGATAACGCAGCCGGACGGGTTTTGTAATCCCGTCCGTAACGTTTTCGAGTTTGTCAGGCATGGGGTCGCACACACAAAACGTAGGCAACGGGGTTGTAAACCCCGCCGCGCTTCGTTACATCGGTGAACCCTCGACGCCCCCGAAGATCAGCCAAGCACATGATCCGCCCTTGTGGGATACCGGTGAGGCAGCGCAACGTGAGGTCTTTGATGCCGGGCCGGACTTGGGCTATGGTGCAGCAGATCGGCCCTGCTGTGCAGTTTGACCAAAGCGTGAATGGGTAAAGTCGCGTGAGCGTTTTTGGCTCGCCTTTGGCAGGATTGTGCCGATTGATTTTGCGCTTAGGAATCGGGCCACAAGAAGCTGATTTTCGTTGATTTTTGTTTCGCAATTGGAACGGGTGGGAGTTCGGTGAGTGCCGATAGATTGAAAATGGTGCTTGTGATAATCGATTTAATGTGGGACACTTCGGTTGAGGCGGATGAATTTCCTTTCCGTAATGTACTTGTAAGCCTCTAGCGGTATGCCTGACAAGGTAATATGCCCGTTATAGTGAATAGTGTTTTTATCCACTTGCTTGTCTTTTTTGCCAAACTGCATCTTCTGAACACGGTAATGTTCTAAATCGCACTCTAATCGCGTAGAAAGCTCGATAATTTCATAGTCAGGTATTTCAAAAGTTCATATTTGCAGATGCTTAAAAGATCTAGAAGAACGTGGATTTATTGTAAAAAATGGTAAAAGCCAAACAAATAATATTTATATGCTCAATCCAAAAAAGGTATGGAATGGTGATACGGATGTTCACGCGGCATGGATTAGTAGATTTGAGCAGATTTTAATGGGCAACAAGGAAAATAAATAATGAAACCGTTTTTAAAATGGGCTGGCGGAAAATATAAAATTATTGATCGTGTGCTTGACGCTCTTCCAAAAGGAAGAAAATTAATTGAACCTTTTGTTGGTTCTGGTGCTGTATTTATTAATGCTAAATTTGATGAATATTTAATTGCAGATACTAACGCCGATTTAATTAATTTATATAAACAAATTCAAACAGAAGGGAATGAATTTGTAACTTATGCGGCTGCTTTGTTTTTACCCGAAAACAATACTGAATCTGCTTATTATAAATTTCGTGAAGAATTTAATAATTGTACTGACGTAACTAGAAAGTCGGCTCTTTTTATTTACCTTAATCGTCATTGTTTTAACGGTTTATGCCGATATAACTCCAAAGGTGGTTTTAATGTTCCATTTGGGCGATATGCCAAGCCTGTTTTTCCAGAAAAAGAAATTTTAAACTTTTACGAAAAAAGTAAACGTGCAATTTTTGAAATAGCAGATTTTAAATTAACAATGAATAAAGCAAGTAAAGATTGTGTTGTATATTGTGATCCACCTTACGCACCTTTAACGGCAACATCTAATTTTTGCGATTACACTTCTAGCGGATTTAATTTTGCAGATCAACAAGCTTTAGCTGATAGTGCAATAAATCTAACATTGCGTGGAATACCTGTGGTTATAAGCAATCATGATACTGAATTCACACGTTCAATCTATAGTGATGCAAAAATCCGAACATTTGATGTGCAGCGATTTATTTCCAGTGATACTAAAAATAGAAATAAGGCGGCTGAATTAATGGCGTGTTATGGGTAATAACCTAAAATTATTTGGAAAATAAAAGATGGCAATTACCATGATTGACGAGTATCAAGTCATTCGCACCCCGTTTGAAAATAGCCATCTTTTAGCAAAGTTAAAAAAGGCTGTTTGTGTTGCCAGAACTGTTGGCTTGTCTTTTGATGAGCCAACCTACATTCATTCTGTAAATACCATTGATCTTCATGGCGATCTTTATGAAGCAGTTAGGCAAGATTATGAGTTGGTAAGAAGTTGCTTAGAACAAGGAGTTTCCGCGCTCACTGGCTCAATGGGTGTTTACGTTCAACCACGCACAAAGGGTGCGGGACATGGCAGCACGTCCCGCGCTTTTTATGCTAGACCACTTTTTTTAGCTCAATTTATCCAGATTTAGCATAAATTGCTTTGATGCAAGCCACTGAATAACATGTTTCTTCCGCTCCAATTCCAATATGTTACATCTTACTCAATGAAAAGCCATTTTATAGCCATAACAACTTCTTCAGTTGTTAAATTCCCAGCATGAATAGAATTATTTATGCACTGTTGCTGTGTAACATCCCTGCAATTAAATACGTCATTGATAAGTAATTTAACATTTGCATAAGTTGCAGGGTAAGCATTAGCTTTTTCAGTTAAATCATCCTGTCAATGGTGTTGTGTGTTGATTGGCGGTTTGCTATTGCGGAATGACTGGGGGCAGGGTAAACTTTTAAATACTCTGACTCCAGTTATTCGTTGCTACTAGCTGATTAGGACTATAATTCCTCATTTTATTTTGTTAGAGACCTTCCATGCCAACGATTAGTATGTTTTACGGAATATTAGTGATGATGTATTTTAGAGATGTTGATAATCATAAGTCACCGCATATTCACGTTGAATACCAAGACTTTACTGCGGTATTAAAAATCCCGGACGGCGAGTTACTGAGCGGAGATTTTCCTCCAAAGAAACTTAGAATGGTGCAAGCATGGATTGCTATCCATGAAGATGAGTTGATGGCTGATTGGACATTAGCTGTTCGTGGCGAACCCGTCTTTAAAATTGATCCATTACGCTAAATAGCAAGTCATGAATCCTCGTGTCATTGCAGTTGAAGTGCTTAATAATCATCAATTAATCGTTGCTTTTGATAATCAGGAAAAGCGTATTTTTGATGTTTCGGACTATTTAGATTTTCCTGTCTTTCAAGTATTAAGGAATCCTAGTTATTTTAAATCCGTCAGAGTTGCCCATGGTACGCTAGTTTGGTCAAATGAGGTGGATTTTTGTCCAGATACTGTTTACTTAAAATCTATCGCTTGATTTCCAGGGAATCGTTCAGTGCCTTAGGATGGGCTGCGCCCACCTAAGCCCGCCCCACGCTTTATTCGTCTGGATTACCGGGAAAGTTCTTCCAACACCAGCGCATTGGTTTTTGGGCCCCAAACCGCCACCAACAAGGCGCACAGTACCATGGCAGCGCCGGTGAAGACGAACACCGCCATCACGCCATGGGATAGCAGGGAACCGATAATCACCGTAGAAAACGCAGCGCTGAGCCGGCTCAGGCTATAGGTGAACCCGACTCCGGTGGCGCGCAGACGGGTGGGGAACAATTCTGCCTGGTAAGCGTGTAGCACTGCCGAAAACCAATAGCTGACAATCGTGATTGCCGCCCCGACGCAGACGACCGCCAACCCGGACTCGGCGAAGGGAAACAGGAAGCCAATGGCGGCCATCAGCAGGGGCAATGCCACCAAAACCGTGCGGCGCTGGATCAATTCGGTGGTCAGCAAGGCCAACACTGGCCCCACCGGGCTGACCAAGGCGATCCAGAAGGCATATTCCAGCGACTGGCCCAAGGTCTTGCCTTCGGACAGCAGGAAAGTCGGCGCCCAATTGGCGAATCCATAAATGCCGATGGTTTGCATTCGTCACGGGTCATGAAGCCGGACTTTTGCAAAGCCGCCCCCAGGTAAGCCATCATGAAGATGTCAAAAAAATCGAACCAACCCCCCAAGCTGATCAGCGCAATGAAGCGGCGGTGAAAGCCCGACACCGGCAGACGTTCAAGCCTTGCCGAGACGGCTGCAACAGCCAAGGGGGAAGCATTGGAATTGTTCATGGGTTGAGTTTTTTGGTTTGCCCGATAACTGATGTTACGGATGTTACGGATGTTACGCAGGGAGCGCCAAAGCTTGCTTTGGCCCGGATTGGGGTTGGAGCGCCAAAGCTTGCTTTGGCAACGTATCCGTCAAGGCTTCGCCTTGATGTCAAAGCAAGCTTTGACGCTCCAGCCATAGATCCAAGCGTAACATCAGTCACCCAGTGGTTCGCAAAGATGGATGTCTTGGTTGCTTTAGTAGGCATCAAAGCAGAACACTTTGCCGACCCTTTGATCTGTTTTTGTGCATGAATGAAAAATTTAAAATTTTGGAGAGGCCGACACATTTTTTAAATAGTATCACAATCATCAAGATAGCCTGAAAAAATTCATTGGCACGGCATATGCGCTATTTTAAGTAACTGATGTTACGCACCATGCGTAACATCAATAAAGTAAACAACACAGCCAATCCACTGGATTTTGGCCCGGATGCTACGATGGGGTCAGTTTTGCGAACCCTCGGATATCAAACTCCCCACTGCTTACCTCACGAGGATCAATCATGAATTTAAAAGCATTAAAACAGGCCGGCCACTGGCCTACTTTGTTGGCGGCTTTCCTCTATTTCGATGTCTCTTTCATGGTATGGGTGATGCTGGGGCCACTGTCCCTCTATATCACCAAAGAACTGGGCCTGCCCCTGGAGGAGAAGTTCACTATCGTCGCCATTCCGATCTTGTGCGGGGCAATTTTGCGCATACCGTTAGGCATGTTGGCGGATCATTTCGGCCCGAAGCGGACAGGGATATTGGCCCAGTTGACCGTCATTCTCGGCATGGCCTATGTGTTCATCTTCGGCCTGCATTCCAAGCTGGAACTGCAAGCCTTGGGGCTGGTATTGGGCTTGGCGGGTGCGAGTTTTGCCGTTGCCTTGCCACAGGCCAGTCGCTGGTATCCGCCCAAATATCAAGGCATAGTCATGGGCATATCCGGTGCGGGTAATATGGGCGTGGTGTTGGATTCGATGATCGTGCCTTGGTTGGCCGAGAATTTTGGCTGGCAGGCGGTATTCGGCTTTCTGTTGATTCCATTATTATTGGTGCTTGTGCTGTATAGCTTCATGGTGAAGGACGCACCGGAAAAGCGCACCCCGGTGACGTTAGGCAACTACGGCGAATTGTTGAAGGATGCCGACAGTTGGTGGTTCATGTTCTTCTATTCCGTCACCTTTGGTGGATTTGTCGGGCTGGGCAATGCGCTGCCTTTGTATTTCACCAATTGGTATCACGTCTCCGGCATCGCCGCCGGCCTGATGGTGGCCATGGTGGTGTTTGCCGGGTCCATGTTCCGTCCGGTTGGCGGGTTGATGGCTGACCGCATCGGCGGTGTGCGTTCGTTGCAAGTGTTGTTTGTCATCGTTTCCATTTGCTATGCGACTATCGCCCTGATGCCCGAAGGCCCGGCCCCTGATATTACCCAGATGACGGCGGCTAAAGTCAGCGGTTGGAGTTTGCTGGCCATGCCGCCCATCGCATGGGCTTCCACGGCTATCTTCTTCTTTGGCACAATGGCGCTGGGCATGGGCAATGGCGCTGTGTTTCAGTTGGTGCCCTTGCGTTTTCGCGGTGAAATCGGCGTGATGACCGGGCTGGTCGGTGCGGCGGGAGGCGTGGGTGGGTTTTTCCTGGCAAAAGCTCTGGGCATCTCATGGGCGGATTACCACAGTTTCGGCCCCGGCTTCTCACTGTTTGCCGTGCTGCCGCTGTTCGGCCTGTTTGGCCTATTCGTGGTGAAAAGACGTTGGCGCACCACTTGGGGCGCGGTTTCCGGGGCGAGGGTCTAGGTCAGTGCCGTAGGGCGGCAATCCTTTGCCGCCATCGGTTGCCCCGACGATGCAAGTCGGCATAGGGATGCCGACCTACTCGCTAGGGTGTAAGATTCACCGTAGGGGCGGGTTCCAAACCCGCCCTTGTTGCATTGGATGTTATTGGGTGGGTTTGGAACCCGCCCCTACCGGCCACTAACAATGAACGAACCCAAGCTCCACATTCAAGCCGGCTTCTCGTCCTTGCAAGGGCGCAGGGAAGACAATCAGGATTTTGGCAGTTTCACCCAGCCTAGAAGTTTGAATTTGGGTTTGCGTGGTGTTGTCGCCACTGTCGCCGATGGGATGGGCGGGATGAAAGGGGGGCGCGTCGCGGCGGAAACCTGTGTGCGCGTCTTTCTGGACGGGTTTTATAGTTTGCCTGAAACGTTGGGCGTGGAACAGGCGGCCGCGAAATCCCTGGAAGCGGCCAACGGATGGATACACGCCGTCGGCCAACGCGATCCCGGATTGGCGGGCATGGCCACGACGTTCAGTGCCTTGATTTTGCGCCACCGCCAAGCGCACTTGATCCATGTCGGCGATTCCCGCATTTACCGATTGCGCGACGGCATTTTGGAGAAATTGACCGAGGATCACACCCTCAAGCATCCCGGCATGGATCATATCCTGTATCGGGCCGTGGGCATCGAGAATACGATTTGCGCGGAGAGTGTTTCTTTGCCGTTGGAAGCCCATGACCGCTTTCTATTGTGTTCCGACGGACTCCACGCCAGTCTGCGTGAAAACGACATACGCAAGGTGCTGCTAGAGCGCATGTCGCCGGAAAGTAGCGCAGACACTTTGACAGCGATGGCTTATGCCAAGGGTAGCCAAGACAATATCACCGCCCTCGTGGTCGATGTCATCAGCTTGCCGCCGCCCAACCGCGATTTGTTGCAGGATTTCATCGGCTCTTTGCCTTTGCTGGAGCTTCCTCACGCGGGCCAGTGCGTCGATGCGTTTCTGTTGGAGAAGGTCATTTCCACCGGGCGTTACAGCAGCCTTTTTTTGGCGCGTGACCTGATCAACCAGAATCAGGTCGTGCTGAAGTTTCCCCATCCCAAGGTCGCCACCGAACGGGAATACTATAACGCCTTTGTGCGTGAAGCTTGGATAGGTGCCCGCGTCCACAGCCCTTGGGTGGCCGAAGTGATCGAATCACCACCCGGCCGCCAAAGCCGCCTATATACGGTGATGCCGTACTATGCCGGCAACACCTTGGAGCAATATATAACCCATTCCAGCCCAGTTTCGCTCAGTGAAGGCATCGGCATTGCCTTGCCGTTGTGCAAGGCCATCCATGCCTTGCACCGTTTGCGCATCATCCACCGCGACATCAAGCCGGACAATATTCTGTTATTGGAAACCGGAGGCTTGAAATTGTTGGATTTGGGTGTGGCCCGCCTGCCCGCTTGGGACGAGGAACCCGACTCGCCAATCCCCGGCACCGCCAGTTACATGGCCCCCGAGCAATTCAAGGGCGAGCGGGGAAGGGTGGCAACCGATCTAGTCGCCACAGGCGTGACCTTGTTCAGGCTGTTTGCGCAGGGCGCATACCCCTATGGCGGAATCGAGCCGTTTAGCACGCCGCGTTACCATGGCCGGGCGAGAAGCCTGAATCATTACCGCCCGGATTTGCCCGGTTGGTTGGATGCGGTGTTGGCCCTCGCCTTGGCCGTCGATCCCAAAGAGCGCTATGCCGACATCATGGAACTGGCTTACGAATTGGAAAACGGTTTGGCGAAAGGCGGGCAGGTCAAGCCGCAGAAGCGTTCTTGGTACGAGCGGAACCCCTTATTGTTTTGGAAGCTGTTTTCGCTGTCGCTGTTTGGCTTGTTGATGGTTTGCGCGGGGAAGTTGGCGTTCATTGGCGGGTGAAACCGGGCTGTGCGGCCTAGGGGATGGCGGCCTTGGCTTATCCGACCCCATCAGTTTGCCCAATTCGGCTTCGGTCAGATTGCGGCACTGCCCGCTTTTCAGTGCGCCCAGCTTGAGGTTGACAAAGCGGATGCGCCGCAAATGGCGGACGCTGTAGCCCAACAGTTCGCACATGCGGCGGATTTGCCGGTTCAGCCCCTGCGTCAAGATGATATTGAATTCACATTTGCCGGTCGGCCTGATTTTACAGGGCTTGGTCATAGTATCGAGAATGCGCACCCCCCCAGCCATCCTTTTGAGGAAAGCCTCCGTCACCGGTTTATCGACGGTCACCACATATTCCTTCTCATGATGGTTTTCCGAGCGCAATAACTGGTTGATAATATCGCCATTATTCGTCAATAGGATCAAGCCCTCGGAATCCTTGTCCAGCCGTCCAACCGGGAATATACGCTCCGCATGGCCGACAAAGTCGATGATATTGCCGTGGATATGCCGCTCTGTAGTGCAGGTGATGCCCATGGGTTTGTTGAGCATGATGTAAACCGACTTGGGCTTAGTGCCTATGCGCTGCCGGTCGACCATGACCTCGTCGCCGTCGCCGACTTGGGTGCCAAGCTGCGCCTTGATGCCATTGATGCTGACCCGGCCCTTGGCGATCCACTCGTCCGCCTCGCGGCGGGAGCAGATTCCGGTTTCGCTGATGAATTTGTTTAGTCTCATAAATTCCGGCCTGCTTCGCGACCGGATTTTATAGGGAAATCCGGTTTCATTTTCTCCAAAACAGCGATGATTTCAATAATAACCAAGCTGTCGGGCAATCGGCTGATTTTAGCAATGGTTTCTTGTCTTTTACTCACACTAGAACATTGAGTAGGAATAATTACATCCTAGAATATGCCTAATCAACATGTGATCGTCAGGAGGTGGCATTCCAGCCGCATCAAACCGCGAGATGATTAATTCACGGAGTTCCGGTTTCGGCTTGCGATGATGGATTGCTAGTACCCAGAAAGTTCTAATGTCTAACGCCGATGCCTTAACTTTTGCTACCTTCTTGATGTCCTTCATCAGATTTGAAAAACAGATTCCTGCTTCGGGATGCTGTTTCACTTCCAGTGCGGCATAGGAGTATTTACGCCAGCCTTTCTTTCGGATTATGAAATCTGGACGACAAAATAGATGTTCTTTCTCTATACGACCATCAAACTCGACTGGCCACTCTCGCCACCACTCCGGTTCAGATGGGTGCTGGCTTAAAAAACTTGCAAATTCAACCTGGAACCAAACTTCCCAACCCGTGATTTCTTGATCTTCAATTATCGAAAGAGCTTTTCCAACTCTCTGTTGACGAAAATACTCTTCGACCAGTGTTCCCAAATAGACAAAATCCCCATTCACAAAAAAACCCTCCAATTGCCAGATTCATCGAAAGATCTAGTATAGCAAAATAGGCTTCCCATCCCCAAACTCCACCAATCTTCAAAACTTAAGAGCAAGGGTCACGCAACGACGCAACGGCGCAACGGAAAAAGCTCTTTACGTTGCGCCTTTGCGTCGTTGCGTGAAACTGCTTTTTCTTTGCAGGGACAGCAAGAACACTGGAAGCCTCGTTGCGCATTCGCCCTGAATATTTATCTGGATTCAACTCCAAATGCGTACCACACTTTGCGGGAAAGTTGGTATTGATTTGCGGGTGAAACCCGTATCTGCCCCGCTCCTCAGCGCATCCTCCCTCCTTCATGCGAATCACGGAACGCCCGAAGCACGGCGTTCATGCGTGTTTGATAGCCAGTCCCTTGCGCCTTGAACCAATTCAAGACATCCTCATCAACGCGCAAGGCGATTTGAGTCTTGCGAGGAGGGAGCGGCAACCCACGGTGCGCCACCGCGTCCGCCCAATCGTCAGGCATCGTTGCAGGAGCATCATCGGTGAAAACAATTTCACTATCCGACAATGCCTTGAGACGATTCCAATCGGTGTTGCCTTTAGCGGCCTTTTCGGTAGCGCCGCGACCACGCTTGATATTCATGGTTTATTGCCTTTCTGGCCGAAATAAGGTGGGTAATGTCGCCCTCTTCCCCGCGTGGAGTCCACACCACGAAGAGCGCGATGCCGTTGAACACTCCGATACTTTGATACCGCCGTTAACCATAGGCTTCCCGTGTATCTTCGCGGGTCAGCCAAGCGTTGGAGATACTATGATTTCTTCCAGATGTTCAAGCGAAATATAATTTTTCCATCCCGCACCGACATAGGCCACGGCAATTCTTGTTGGCTTAATTTCTTTTAAAGCCTCACGGAGTTGTTTTGCGTCGCTGTAAATCTTCATGCTGTTATCCTCATTGTCTGTTCGGTCGGTCTGCATGGCTTTGCCCTTTGTGTGGATTGCCAGTCATTGTAGAAGAAAAATGGCTTGCCGTTCCAAGTTGCCCAATCACTGATGTTACACATGAATCTAGGGCTGGAGCGTCAAAGCTTGCTTTGACTGGCAAGGCATGCCTTGCCCCCAATGCCGTTAAGTTAAGAATTTTCCATTCGCCCTGAGCTTGCAGGGGGTCACCACGAACGGCTTAATTTTACGGCATTAGCCTTGCCTGCCTTTCTGCGACAGGCGGTCAAAGCAAGCTTTGACGCTCCATGCGTAGCATCAGCTAATCATACCACTCCACCGAATTGATCGCTTTACAGTACGGTTTATCGTGTGATTAGATGTTGATTTTTACCAAACACAAGCAAATTATCCCGGTGAATGTGGGTGATCACGACACCGTTTATTGACTCTGTCCCAAATAGTCTTCGCCATTGTTCGGCACCTAAGAGCAAGGGTCACGCAACGACGCAACGGCGCAACGAAAAAAGCTCTTCACGTTGCGCCGTTGCGCCGTTGCGTGAAACTGCTTTTTCTTTGCAGGGGCCGCAAGAACACTGGAAGCCTCGTTGAACAACCGCCCTGAATATTACCTTGGATTCAACTCCAAATGCGCACCACACACGGGCAAAACTCCTCTCCCATGGTGCGCAGCCTTTTGGGGAAATACTTCGACTGGATGCAAGATAATAATTTATTGCGTTATTTCAGTGGCTTATATTAATATATATAGTAGGCACGTTTCCTGCGCTATCTGATGTTACGCACAAGTCGGCAAAGGGTTGCCGACCTACGGCGGTTATGGTCATTCCAGCCCCCTAGACCGTAGGGCGGCAACCCTTTGCCGCCAACTGTTTTGGTGGCTGTGTGTAACATCAGTTACTATGACCGCTTGCTGTTGGCGACGGGTTCCAAATCCCGGTTTTTGCCAGTGCCGGGGCGTGAGCTTGAGGGTGTGATAGGCTTCCGTGACATCCATGATGTGGAATATATGTTGCGGGTTGCGGGTGGCGGTAAGAATACCGTGGTCATTGGCGGCGGGCTGTTGGGTTTGGAGGCGGCCAACGGTTTGGCGAAGCAAGGCATGAGCGTGACCGTGGTGCACCATTCCGGCTATTTGATGAACCGGCAGTTGGACCAGCCTGCCGCCGATTTGCTGGAAGGCACCGGCATCGAATTCCGATTAAAGGCGAAAACCGAGGCGCTTCTAGGCGAGAGCCACGTCCGGGCAGTGCGGTTTGCCGATGGCACTGAAATCCCCGCCGATCTCGTGGTCATGGCGGTCGGCATCGAACCCAATATGGCCTTGGCAAAATCCGCCGGCATTTATTGTGAGAAAGGCGTCGTCGTCAATGATACCTTGCAGACGTTTGACCCGCGCATCTATGCGGTGGGCGAATGCGTGCAGCATCGCAAGCAGTTGTTTGGCTTGGTTGCCCCAGTGTTTGAGCAGGCAAAGGTCTGCGCCAACCATTTGGCTGAATTCGGCATCGCCCGGTATGAGAATTCGGTGAACTCGACCAAGCTTAAAGTGACCGGCATAGAATTGTTTTCCGCTGGTCAATTTCAAGGAAGCGACGCGACCGAAGACATGACCTTCCAAGACCCGGCCAGGGGCATCTACAAAAAGCTGGTGGTCAAGGACAACCGCATCAAAGGCGCGGTGTTGTTTGGCGACACCATCGACGGGGCTTGGTATTTCCAGTTGATGCGCGAAGGGGCGGACATTTCCGCCTTCCGCGAGCATATCCTGTTCGGGCAGTCGCAAATGGGCGATGTCGGCCATGGCGCGGAAAACAAAGCCGCCAACCTGCCCGACACTGCCGAGGTGTGCGGGTGCAAGGGCGATGTGGTCAAGGCGATCATTGGCAAAAAGCTGTTCACCTTGGAGGAAGTGCGGGCGCACACCAAAGCCTCGTCTTCCTGTGGGTCATGCACTGGCTTGGTGGAACAGATTCTCGCCAGTACGCTAGGCGGAGATTATTCCACCGCGCCATCGAAAAAGCCAATGTGCGGCTGCACGGCATTCACTCATGAGGAGGTGCGTTCTAGCATCCCCAAGTTGGAACTGAAATCCATACCCCGGTTGATGGAGGTATTGGAATGGAAAACCCCGGACGGTTGCCCGTCTTGCCGTTCGGCCCTGAATTACTATCTGTTGTGTGCCTGGCCTGGCGAGTACAAGGACGACCCCCAGTCGCGCTACATCAACGAACGCGCCCACGCCAATATCCAGAAAGACGGCACTTATTCGGTGGTGCCTCGTATTTGGGGCGGGGTCACCAATGCCAAGGAATTGCGGGCCATCGCCGATGCAGCGGAGAAATACCAGGTTCCCACCGTAAAAATCACTGGGGGCCAGCGCATCGACCTGCTCGGTGTGAAAAAGGAAGACCTGCCGAAAATCTGGGGGGATTTGAACGAAGCCGGTTTCGTCTCCGGCCATGCCTACGGCAAGTCCCTGCGCACGGTGAAGACTTGCGTCGGCAAGGAGTGGTGTCGGTTTGGCACCCAAGACTCGACCGGGCTGGGCATCAAGACTGAAAAAATGACTTGGGGTTCGTGGACACCGGCCAAGTTCAAGATTGCCGTATCCGGTTGCCCGCGCAACTGTGCCGAGGCCAGTATCAAAGATTTAGGGATAGTTTGCGTGGATTCCGGTTATGAAATCCATATTGGCGGCAATGGCGGCATCAAGGTGCGGGTGACGGATTTCCTGTGCAAAGTGGAGACCGAGGCGGACGTGTTGGAATACACGGGTGCTTTCATGCAACTGTACCGCGAGGAAGCCCGCTACTTGGAGCGCACCGCCCATTGGATCGAGCGCGTCGGCTTGAATTATGTCAAGCAGCGATTGGTTGACGACCCGAAAAACCGTGCGGCTTTGCATGGCCGGTTCTTGTTGTCGCAGCAAACCTCGCAGGTTGACCCCTGGGCGGAGCGGGTGGCGGGCTTGGAGAAAGAACAATTCGAACCGATTAAATTGCATGGCGTAGGTTAAGTTCCTGTTCCCACGCCCCAGCGCTCGCCGTTATATACAAGTGTAAGAGGCCCGTCATTCCGGCATGGATGCCGGAATCCAGTCACAAGGATGTGAAACTACGGGCTGGAAACTCACCTGATTCAAACACTTGTGCAAGCGGCCAGTTACCGTCCATGGCACTGGATTCCGGCATCCATGCCGGAATGACGGTGTTTTCTCGTTCCGTGGGACTTGTGTATAACGATGATAGCTCCAGCGTGGGAATGCCAAAGGCGGTGCCCACGCACAGCGTGGACTGAGGAACCGCAAAATAGATTCCCACGCGGAAACGTGGGAACCAGAACCATTGAGACAAACAAACATGAACGACTGGCTACACATAGGCACTTTAAACGACATCCCCGCCCAAGGCGCAAGGGTTCTGGAAACGGTTTTTGGCAATATCGCGCTGTTCCGCACCCAAGCGGACGAGGTTTTCGCCCTGCGCGACCGCTGCCCGCACAAAGGCGGGCCTTTGTCGCAAGGCATCGTGCATGGGCGCAAAGTCGCCTGCCCTCTGCACAACCCGACATTCCGCACCCCCAGCATAACGCTTTGATAATATAAGATTAAATTTTTCGAAAAAAATGGTCATGGAAAAATTAGTATTAAAAAATCAAATAATTGCGAAAGGGGGTGCGGAATGTCGGACAACTGGAGCATCGAACTGGAAACTGGCGAGGCGGTGGCACCGGATGTGGGTTGTGCGCAAAGGTTTGAGGTGAAGGCGGAGCAAGGCGAGGTTTATTTCGGCTACCAACTTAAGGCGGGACACGATCAAAGCTTATCCGTTCGCCCTGAGCTTGTCGAAGCCTGTCCTGAGCTTGCCGAATGGGGGTGAGCGGGTAAGCCGTTCATGGTTCGACAAGGCTCTCCTGAGCTTGTCGAAGGGCTCACCACGAACGGCTTAACCTGCCCCGCCTTAAGCTGGTAGCCTTTATTTGTCCCTGGCGGGTGGTGGCAAGTGATTGGCAAAATGGATTAGCGGGCGGCAAGTGCGCGATTAATCATGTCTTGCACATTGGGGTTGGCATTGATGGGGATTAACTCAATATCTGGATGGCTGTTTGCGAATACCCGGAATATTTCATCGGCAAATGCTTGGCCTACGGTTTCCACCCTTGCAAAATCGAACATCACGGTTTTAAATTTTTCAATGCGATTCAGTACCCGCTTGGCTTGGGAACGTGACATGAGTGCCTCATTACCATATTGGGCGAGTTCAACCGGCACTATTGTTTTTGAAAAGGCGAAATCATCACCGGAGGTGAATTGGTCGAAGACGGATTTAAGAGTACGGTCTGCATGTATGTTTAGGCTCATATGAACTGAAGTGCCGAGTACCGCATTGAAACCAATTTCATGTATCCAGTCTTCGTCTTTGCCGAAAACATGGTTAAACAGTACACCTCCGGACATTATCGTAAATTCGTCAAAAGCGCGGGAAGTGAAAAAAATTCCTTCCCCGCTGTGCCGGGATGGATCAGTAGTCAACTTACCTTTGGCAAGTTCTAACACAGATTCTCTTTCATCCAATAGATTCAAGGCATTTTTGATTTTTTTAAATATTCCTTCGCCATTATCTTGGATGACAATTTCAACCGCTGATGCTGTTAGGTTGACATGGATGATAACCGATACCCCACCAGAATGGTCGATGGCATTGTTCAATATTTCGGTGAAACCATAGTGCAAAATATCGATGACATTTCTAGGTAATTCTCCCAAATGGGGCGCAATGTCAGCCCGCCAAACGCGATCCTCTTCCAACTTGCCGTCGAGAGGATAAGTGTGTTTCCACAAGAAAATCGGCTTCAGGTTGTAACGAGGTTTGCGAGGCGAACCACTGATTTCAAGGAGGTTTTTATCAACCAATTTACGGATATGCCGATTGACCGCCTGACGCGAAATGTCAAAAACATCGGCAACGGTTTTTGATATATCTAAAAAAGGGCGCTTTGCAACATTATCGAGAATGAATTGGCGGATTTCTTCTCCGCGTTTGCGTACACCAACCATGATCCTGGCCTAAGTTTGTTAATGTTATGATGAATTATTGTCAACTTTATAACGGTGCATGTCAATGATATCAAGGTTGTCAGGGGAATGCCATGTCCAACTTGACCACTAAAACCACCTGCCCTTACTGCGGCGTAGGCTGTGGCGTATTGGCGAGCCGCGCCGAAGATGGCTCGGTGCAAATCAAAGGCGACCCAGACCATCCGGCCAATTTCGGCAGGCTTTGCTCAAAAGGCTCGGCCTTGGGCGAGACTGTCGGCTTGGAAGGTCGCTTGCTCCATCCTGAAATCGGCGGGCGGAAAGTCGGCTGGGATGAGGCATTGGATACGGTCGCCAGCCGTTTTATGCAAACCATCGCCGAACATGGCCCGGACTCGGTAGCCTTCTATGTGTCCGGCCAGTTGCTGACAGAAGATTACTATGTCGCCAACAAGTTGATGAAAGGCTTCATCGGCTCGGGCAACATCGACACCAATTCCAGGCTGTGCATGTCGTCGTCGGTGGCCGGGCATAAGCGGGCATTTGGCGAAGACATCGTTCCGGGCTGTTATGAAGACTTGGAACTGGCGGATTTACTGGTGCTGGTGGGCTCCAACACGGCATGGTGTCATCCGGTGCTATACCGGCGCATTGCCAAGGCGAAAGAAGACCGGCCCGGCATGAAAATCGTCGTCATCGACCCGCGCCGCACTGCCGCCAGCGAGTTGGCCGATTTGCATCTGCCGCTTAAACCCGGCTCGGACGTGGCCTTGTTCAACGGCCTGCTGCACCATCTGCGCCGCAACGACCGGCTGGATTTTGATTTTATGGAAAATCATGTATCCGGGTTTGCCCAAGCTTTAGCGCTCGCGGCCGGAAGTAGCCCGTCCATTCCTGCCACCGCTTCTGCCTGTGGGCTGGACGAGGGGGGGGTCGCCCAATTCTTCCAATGGTTCCAGGGCACCGACACGAAATTGTCGGCGAATTCTGGAATGCGCCGAATCTGGCCCGTCGTCCCGGCCTGAAGGCGGTGGAACTATTTCAAGCCATCGGCGAAGGCCGTATTAAGGCTTTGTGGATTATGGCGACTAACCCAGTAGTGAGTCTGCCGGATAGCAATGCCGTTCGCCTTGCCTTGGCGTTTTGTGAATTTGTGGTGGTTTCAGACTGTGAGGATGCCACCGATCTCACCCCTTATGCCCATGTGCGCCTACCGGCGATGGGATGGGGTGAAAAGGATGGCACGGTCACCAATTCCGAGCGGTGCATCTCCCGCCAGCGCCCTTTCCTGCCAACACCTAGTGAAGCGAAGCCGGATTGGTGGATGGTCTGCGAGGTCGCTAAATTCATGGGGTTCAACAACGCATTCGCATACACAAGTGCAGATCAGATTTTTCGCGAACACGCCCGCTTGTCGGCATTTCGCAATGAAGGCAAAAGATTGTTCGACATCGGTGTCTTGGCGGAACTGGATGCCGTTGCTTACGACGATCTGGCCCCCGTGCAATGGCCTTTGGTCAAGGGCAGCAGCAAGGGAACACCCCGTTTGTTTGGTGCTGGGGGATTTTGCCATAGTGACGGCAAGGCGCGAATGGTCGCCTTAATCCCGAAACCCCCGCAGGAAATCGTGGATGCGGACTATCCTTTCATCCTCAACACCGGGCGCGTTCGCGACCAATGGCACACGATGACTCGCACGGCACGTAGCCCGCGTCTGAACCGGCATATTCCAGAGCCTTACGCGGAGATTCACCCGGCAGACGCCATACGGCTCGGCTTACTAGAGGGTGCGTTGGTTAGCCTAAAAACTCGTTGGGGCGAAGCGCTGGCGCGGGTGAAAACCAGCGTCGGCCAGCAACCAGGATCGGTGTTCATGCCGATGCACTGGAGCAGTCAAAATGCCAAGCAAGCTTTGGTCAACGGCTTGGTAAACCCTGTGGTGGACCCCGTCTCTGGCGAGCCGGAATTCAAACACTCACCCGTGCGACTTGAAGCCTATAATCCGGCGTGGCACGGTTTTTTGATTTCCCGTCATCCGTTGGCAGTCGAGGGGACTGACTGGTGCGTCGTGGTGCGTGGCGAAGGCTATTGGCTATACGAACTGGCGGGGGGGCCACTCCTGATAATTGGCAGGCGTGGGCCAAAACACGCATGAATTTTGTGGACGGGGAAGGCGGGGTTGAATGGCTGGAATATGCCGACTCTGCACAAGGCCGCTACCGCTGTGCGCAACTGGGCGAAGGATGTCTGCTGGCTTGTTTGTTTGTCAGCCGCAACCATGAACTGCCAGCGCGTGACTGGCTGGCCGGGCTGTTCGCCGAAACCACGCTTGACACCAAGGCCCGCATGGGCTTGCTGGCGGGCCGCCCGGCTTCCGCAGCAGACGACCAAGGCCGCGTGGTTTGTGCTTGTTTTGGCGTGGGCTATAACGCCATTTCGCGTGCCATCCGCCAGCAAGGCTGCACCACCACAGCATAAATCGGCGTCAGCCTGAAGGCAGGCACTAATTGCGGTTCCTGCATCCCCGAGATCAAGGCGATGCTGGATGAGGCAAAACCGAGGTAGATAAGGCGACCCCTAACAGATTCTTTTGTAATGCGGCACTACCTCTTTAAGTTTATCCCGGCAAGCCTGCGCGTTCATTCATCCAGGCATGATTTCCCGAAAATCCTCAATCGCATTGAATTCGGTGACAGGGCGGACGGGGCGGGTCGTATCGTGTTTGCGCACCGCGACAAGGTGGCGGATGCCAAAAATGCGTGCGGAACGCAGCACCGGCAGGCTGTCATCCACCAGCAGGGTGTGTTCTTTGGTGTAAGGTTCCAAATCACCCAGGCCACTCCAAAAGTTCGGGTCTTCCTTGGGTATCCCAAGGTCGTGGGAACTGACAATCGCATCGAAAAATACATGCAGTCGGGTTTTGTCCATTTTCAGACCCAAACTCTTGCGATGGGCATTGGTGACCAGGACCAGTCGCTTGCCGGTGTCGCGAACCGCCCCGAGGAATTCCGTGACATGCGGAAGGATGGAAATCAAACCCGAGATTTCCTTTTTCATGGCTGGAATATCCAAATCGAGTTGTTCGCTCCAATAATCCAGGCAGTACCATTCCAACCGCCCTTCCATCGCCCGGAACCGCGGCAGCAACAGATTTGTTGCCTCATCCAGTGCCAGTCCATGGCTTTCGGCATAGCGCCGTGGTACAAATTCTTGCCAGAAATGGTTATCAAAATTCAGGTCCAGCAAGGTTCCGTCCATATCGAGAAACACGTTGTCAATTTCTTCCCAGTCAATCATGAGTTAATATTAGATTCGATGTTCGTTAAGTCCGGTTTCCCACTCTACAGCATAAGCGTCAGATGAGCAGCAGCCAAGGAAATTTTTCCACCCCGATTATGAAGGCCCCATCACGTTTTTTAGACGCTGTGGTGACTTTGGCAATCAAGGCTGGCAACAAAACCCTTGCAATCCATCGGTCGGATTTCCGCGTCGGGCAACTGCCAGACCACACGCCGCTGACCGCCGCGAACCTAGTCTCCCACCATTTCCTTACGGAAGCATTGCAGGCCATGAACGGCGGCTTTCCAGTGCTGTCGCAGTTGTCGGGCATCCCCCCCTTTGAAGACCGCAGGGACTGGGAAACCTATTGGCTGATTGGCCCTTTGGATGGAACCTTGGAATTCACCCGACACATCAACGAATTTACCATCAATATCGCCCTGATACACCAGCACAAGCCAGTGTTGGGGGTGGTCTACGCGCCTGCGTTGCAAACCTGCTATTTCGCCGCCGAGGGTTGCGGGGCGTTCAAGAAGCTCGGCGAAAGCGAACCCCAGGAGATTTATGTGCGTATGCAAGCGCCGCGACAACCCGATGTCGTAGGCAGCCGCTCCCACCCCTCTCCGGGAATGGAGTTCTATCTAAGCCAACTCGGCGAACACCATTTCAACGCGATGGGAAGTGCGTTGAAATTCTGCCAGGTGGCGGAAGGGGAGGCTGATCTTTACCCCCGCATCGGACTCACCAGCGAATGGGATACGGCAGCGGCCCAATGCATCGTCGAAGCCGCAGGCGGTGCAATCACCGATCTTCACGGCAAGCCCTTGCTTTATAATGCCAAGCCTTCGCTGGTGAATCCCTTCTTTCTGGCCTACGGTGACAAAACTAGGGATTGGACCCGACCTGCGGAAGGCATCACTGGATCGCCAAACTCCGCCCCGCCCCCTCCGACACCTTTGCTGAAGGCCGTGGTTGCCCTAGTGATTGAGGCGGGAAGCCGGGTTCTCGAAGTTTATGCCACGGATTTCCGAATTGGCAAGAAGGCCGACCGATCCGCGCTCACCGCCGCCGATTTGGCCTCCCATCATTACCTGACGGAACGGCTGGAAACACTGCAAGGTAATTTCCCCGTGCTATCCGGGGAATCGGCTGAAGTGCCTTTCGATGAACGCAGTTTGTGGGAAAGCTATTGGCTGGTCGATCCTCTGAACGGCACAAGCGGGTTCATTAAACGCAATGGTGAATTTACTGTCAATGCTGCATTGATCTATCGCAACAAGCCAGTGTTGGGGGTAGTCTATTCGCCAGTGCTGCAAACCTGTTATTTTTCGGCCGAAGGTTGCGGGGTGTTCAAGTCCGTAGGCCAAGCCCCTCCGATGGAAATCCATGCCCGAATCCCTTCATTGCCCCGTCCAGTCGTGCTAGGTAGCCCGGAACGGACGCTGGGATTGGAAGACTACCTTAGCCGCCTAGGCGAGCATGAGTTCAGATTTGTCGGCAGTAACCTCAAATTCTGCAAAATTGCCGAGGGCGTGGCCGATTTGTATCCTTGCCTTGGCCCCACCTACGAGTGGGAAACGGCAGCAGCCCAGTACATTGTCGAAGCCGTTGGAGGAGAGGTGATTGACTTGAGTGGCGAACCGATGCGATACAATACAAAAGCGTCGTTGCTCAATCCCCCGTTTTTGGTTTATGCGGACACATTGCGAGATTGGAGCATCGAAGCCCTGGAGCCTCAGGCACTGCAAAAACTGAAGGCGGCTTGAAGCCATTCAAGCTTACTTGTTCCGCTATTGACTGTACAAGCGTTTACGAGTAGCTTTAGGCGTTTGTTTGATTTTATTTTTACATTTTGGCGGGCGTTTGACAACGCCCCAATTCATTATTAGAGGGCAGATAAAGTGGAGCTTAGCGGTGGGGAAATTTTAGTCCAATGCCTGATTGACGAGGGCGTTGAATACATATTCGGCTATCCAGGCGGTGCAGTGTTGCACATCTATGATGCCTTGTTCAAGCAAGACAAGGTCAAGCATATCCTGGTGCGCCATGAACAAGGTGCCACCCATGCGGCGGACGGCTATGCCCGTTCCACCGGCAGGCCGGGCGTGGTGTTGGTGACCTCGGGTCCTGGGGCGACCAATGCCGTCACTGGCATCGCCACCGCCCATATGGATTCCATCCCGATGGTCATCCTCTGTGGTCAAGTACCGATGGCGGTCATCGGCAGCGATGCCTTCCAGGAAGCCGACATTTCAGGCATCACGCGGCCCTGCGTGAAGCATAATTTTCTTGTGAAGGATGTCACCAAACTGGCATCGACGATCAAAAAGGCTTTTTACCTTGCCACCACCGGCCGGCCTGGCCCAGTGCTGGTGGATATCCCGAAAAACCTGACCGACCCACGGATCAAGATCCCTTACGATTATCCCAAGTCGGTCACGTTGCGCTCGTACAACCCGCATGTCAAAGGCCATCGCTGGCAGATCAAGAAAGCGGTCGATATGCTCATTGCCGCCAAACGCCCGATGTTCTACACCGGCGGTGGCATCGTACAGGGTGAGGCATCAGCCGAGCTTACCGAATTGACCCAACTGCTCGGTTATCCGATCACCAACACACTGATGGGTCTGGGCGCTTATCCCGGCACGGATAAACAATTCGTCGGCATGTTGGGTATGCACGGCACCTATGAAGCCAACATGGCCATGCACGAATGCGATGTGCTGTTCGCCGCCGGGGCGCGCTTCGATGACCGCATCACCGGCATCATCGCCGAATTCTGCCCCCATGCCAAAATCATCCATGTAGACGTGGACCCGTCTTCCATTTCCAAAAATGTGAGGGTGGACATCCCCGTCGTCGGCGAAGTAAAGCCGGTGTTGGCGGAAATGATCGAACTGGTCAAGGCCTGCGATCAAAAACCTGATGCCGCCGCCCTGGCCCAATGGTGGAGGCAAATTGACGAGTGGCGCAAACTCGACAGCTTGGGATTTGACCGGACCACCGATATCATCAAACCGCAATATGTGGTCGAACAGTTGTGGGAGATGACCAAAGGCGATGCCTACATCACCTCCGACGTGGGTCAGCACCAGATGTGGGCGGCGCAGTTCTACAAATTCGACAAACCGCGACGTTGGATCAACTCCGGTGGCCTGGGTACCATGGGTTTTGGCATGCCGGCCGCCATTGGCACCAAGCTTGCCTTCCCTGATGCGGATGTATTCTGCATCACCGGAGAAGCCAGCATCCAGATGTGTATCCAGGAATTGGCGACGGCCCGGCAATATCGGACGGCCATCAACATCGTCAACCTGAATAACGGATACATGGGCATGGTCAGGCAGTGGCAGGAATTTAGCTACGGTAGCCGCTATTCGCAAACCTACCTGGAAACCCTGCCGGATTTCGTCAAACTGGCGGAAAGTTATGGTCACGCGGGCATTCGCATCGACAAGCGCGCCGATGTGCGTGACGCTTTGGAGGAGGCATTCCGGCAAAAAGACCGGACATTTTTCCTCGACTTCCACACCGACCCGACGGAAAACGTCTATCCCATGATCGAAGCCGGCAAGGCTCAACATGAAATGCGCCTCGCCCCCGGCGTCAACCCCGACACGGAGCTTGCCTAAGCCATGAGCCATATCATCTCCATCCTGATCGAAAACGAATCTGGCGCTTTGGCGCGTGTTGCCGGCTTGTTCTCTGCGCGTGGCTACAACATCGAGTCGCTCACCGTGGCCCCGACGCAAGACGCCACGTTGTCGCGCATGACCTTGGTTACTTCGGGCAACCCTGAAATTATCGAACAAATCACCAAGCAGTTGAACAAGCTGATCGATGTGGTGAAGCTCATCGACATTTCCGAGTCCACCCACATCGAGCGTGAATTGATGATGGTGAAAGCCCGTGCGGTCAATGCCGGCCGCGAGGAAATCATGCGTCTGACCAAAATCTTCCGGGGCAACATACTCGACGTGACTCCCACCACCTACATCATCGAGATCACCGGCGAGAAATCCAAGCTCGATGCCTTCCTCAGCACGGTCGGCGAGGAAAACATCATCGAAGTGGTGCGCTCCGGCATCACCGGCATACTGCGCGGGGAGCGCGGGCTGGCGGTTTAAATGATTGACAGCCGTTCGGGCAACAGCTTTATCGTTGCCCAACGGCTTTAATCCAAAACCATTTACTCAAGATGGGCAAACGATTGTTCGTTTGCCCGTTTTTGTAGATAAGGTTTCAAGATTGAGCAATATACAGGTCTTTCCTTGCGGGAAATCAACGACACACTCAAACTCGTGCAGGAGCATGAAGATGACATCCGTAGCGCATGGTATAAACACTTTCCCGGTTGAGGTGACAAACATATCCTGTCATGGTTTCTGGTTGTTGCTGGATAAAGAAGAGCTATTTCTACCATTTTCTGAATTTCCGTGGTTTCGGGAGGCGAATATAGGGAAGATATTTCATGTCGAACTTCCATCCTCAAATCACTTATATTGGCCCGAATTGGATATTGACTTGGCCGTTGAGTCCATTCGTGAACCGGGTAGGTTTCCGCTTGTCAGCCAATTTTGAATTAAAGTAAGGGTGAAGTATACTGAGCCCGTCACTCCCCGGATTTCGCTTCGCTGAATACTGGCTACGCTTGCTCTCAGATTACAAAATTTGCCAAGCTAAAATTTCTCTGCATTTTTCAATTCCTCGTTTTTCTCTCTATGTTCTACTGAAACCGATATAATAGTCTCTCATGAAAGATGCCCTAAGAAATCTGTCAATAACAATAACGACACCCATAGAGTTAATCAGTGCCTCACTTCAAATGAGCAATGGAAACTGGTGGTTTAGGGGGCAAGGCGATGAATCTTGGTCATTAGAATCAACATTAAAAAGAAGCTCTACAGATTTCAACGTCCCTGATGAAGCTATTCGTGAACGAGAGAAAGTCATTTATAATTTATTTTCTGAGCGAATGCATTTATTCGATGCTACCCTTAGGCATGAAGAACTTAATGAATTCGAAATACATGCGTTGATAAGACATTATGGTGGCCCTTCGAGATTATTGGATGTAACTTCATCAATTTTGATTGCAGCCCATTTTGCCATACATGATTCTCCAAAGGATAAAGATGCCGTAATTTGGGCATTCAACTTTAATGAGACTGTAGAAAAGGGATGGCAAGGTTCATTTTTGAATGACAGCAAAACATATCATCAAGTGTTTTTGGCAAAACCGAAGCGGCTTAATGAACGCATCAATGCCCAGAATGGCGCGTTTTTATTTTCAAATTGCCTAGATACTCTATAGTGGACCCCAATTTTCGGACAATCATTTAAGATGGTAGCCTTCTGGAAAACGGGGGTTGTTGTGAGCGAGAAGAAACGCAAGGTTTTCACTGGCGAGTTAAAGGCGAAGGTTGCGCTTGAGGCGATTCGCGGCCTGAAGACGGTCAATGAAATTGCCCAGGACTTTGGCGTGCATCCGACGCAAGTGGGGCAGTGGAAGAAGGAGTTGCAAGGGCAGGCGGCGGGCCTGTTCGAGGTCAAGCGCGGTGCCAGGCCGGTGGATCAGTCCGCCAGCCCGGACC
>Ga0194049_1000094_pt1 | contig 34656 bp, 23 predicted proteins | sample JunL2225m_MetaG_FD_148665 | JGI IMG/M metagenome (GOLD analysis project Ga0194049, IMG submission 148665) | Anoxic zone freshwater microbial communities from boreal shield lake in IISD Experimental Lakes Area, Ontario, Canada - Jun2016-L224-25m | ecosystem: Environmental > Aquatic > Freshwater >... | reverse complement strand
CCCCAACTTGGCAGAGATGATGAGTGTGCTTCACTTGCCAGTGCCACACGGATTTACGGTGACCACCGATGCGTGTCGCGACTATATGCACGGCGGTTGGCCAAAGAGCCTTGACAAAGAGATCACACTGCAGGTTGCAGCACTTGAGCGCAAAATGAAGGCGCGTTTGGGTGATCCGTCAAGTCCGTTGTTGGTGTCGGTGCGCTCAGGCGCCAAGTTTTCGATGCCAGGCATGATGGACACGGTTCTCAACCTGGGTCTGAATGACAAGAGCGTGGTTGGTTTGGCTCGCACCACCAACGACGAGCGTTTTTCATATGACAGCTACCGCCGTTTTATATCGATGTACGGACGCATTGTGCTCGGCATTGATGGCGCAAAGTTTGAGCATCCCTTTGATGCGGCAAAGAAATCTGCTGGGGTAAAGAGTGATGCCGATTTGCCGGCTGCGGCATTGAAGGCACTGTGTGAGACCTATAAGCAAGTAGTCAAGGCCGAGACTGGTCGCGAATTTCCTCAAGACCCAATGAAGCAATTGCGTGGCGCAATTGAGGCGGTGTTTCGTTCGTGGAATGGTGCGCGAGCAATTGCATACCGTGTACGCGAAAAAATCAGTCACGACTTAGGCACTGCGGTCAACGTTCAGGCGATGGTGTTTGGAAACCGCGACAACAACTCGGGTACTGGCGTAGGTTTTACTCGCAACGCAGCAACCGGTGAAAACAAACCGTACGGCGACTTTTTGGTCAACGCTCAGGGCGAAGACGTTGTGGCGGGCATTCGCAACACTGAAACGCTCGACGACCTCAAGCGCCAATTTCCGGCCATTCACGCAGAGTTGATGACGATCTTTGATCGACTTGAGCGTCATTACAAAGATATGTGTGACACCGAATTCACGATTGATCAAGGCAAGTTGTGGATGCTGCAAACACGAGTTGGCAAGCGCACAGGTGCTGCCGCACTGCGCATGGCGGTTGACATGACGAAGCCAACTGGCAGTGGTAAAGCAGCGTGGAAGATTTCAAAGAAAGATGCGCTCATGCGCGTTGCGGCCGAACATCTCGATCAGGTATTGCATCCGCAGTTTGCAAATAAGTCGAAAGCACTGACAAAGGGTCTTGCTGCATCGCCTGGCGCTGCTGTTGGTGCTGTGTATTTCACCGCTGATGATGCGGCTGCTGCTGCAGGACGTGGCGAGGCTGTCATTTTGGTGCGCAGCGAGACGAGCCCAGAAGACGTGCACGGAATGATGGTTGCAAAAGGCATCTTGACTGCTCGCGGCGGACTCGTGAGTCATGCTGCAGTAGTTGCTCGCGGATGGGGAACACCAGCAATCGTTGGCGCAGACTCCGTGCACATTGACGGCAAAATGTTCACGGTTGGTGAAACAACTGTGCGTGAAGGCGATGTTATTTCGCTTGATGGCACAACTGGCGAAGTGATGATTGGCGCAATGACACTTGCTGCTGCCGAACCAACAAAAGAGTTCCACACCATCTTGAAGTGGGCAGACGAAATTCGTAAAGGAAAGCTTGCGGTGCGTGCAAATGCCGACACCGATGAAGATGCCACAAAGGCGCGCGAATATGGGGCAGAGGGCATTGGATTATGCCGCACCGAGCACATGTTTTTGGCTCCCGATCGCTTGCCAGTAGTGCGACGCATGATTTTGGCAAGTACTCCTGCAGAAGAAGCAGCAGCGTTGGACGAATTGCGCAAAGTGCAGACCGAAGACTTCGCCGCATTGCTGCGTGCGATGAGCGGATTGCCTGTCACTGTTCGCTTACTCGACCCACCATTGCACGAGTTTTTGCCGAGCGTTGATGAGCTCGAGATCAAGAAGGCAACTGTTGGTCTCACTGCTGAAGAATCAAAATTGATGGATGCGGCGCATTCGTGGGCCGAGGTCAACCCAATGCTCGGAACTCGTGGTGTTCGTCTCGGCGTGATTAAGCCGGGCTTGTATGCCATGCAGGTACGGGCATTGCTCGCAGCGGCCGACATTGTTGCCAGCGAGGGTTTTTCTCCAATTGTGGAAGTAATGATTCCACTCACCGTGACAAAAGAAGAGTTGGCTCTGGCCCGCAGTTGGGTCGAACAAGAAATTTTGGATCACTCGAAGCAACTCAAGCCGGCTGCAAAATCTGGAGCAAAAACGTCGATCAAAAATTCGATCAAGAAGTCAAAGCGTCCAAAGGTGACTATTGGCACGATGATCGAAACACCGCGTGCTGCACTTGTTGCTGGTGAGTTGGCCGAGATCAGCGATTTCTTTAGTTTCGGTACCAACGACCTGACCCAAATGACGTTTGGTTTCAGTCGCGACGATGTAGAAAGTCGCATGATGCCTGCATATTTAGAAGCCGGTCTACTGAAGCGAAATCCATTTGAGACCATTGACCAAGTTGGTGTTGGTGAACTTGTGAAAATTGCTGCCGCACGTGGTCGCAAGGCAAAACGCGGAATCAAACTTGGTGTGTGCGGAGAACACGGCGGCGATCCAGAATCAATCGGATTGTTTTATCGCGCGGGACTTGACTACGTGTCGTGTTCGCCGTATCGTATACCTATAGCCCGACTTGCGGCAGCGCAAGCGATCATCGGGGGAAGTAAAGCCGAAACAAAATAGTTTCGGTACAGCACCCTAATGGTCGAGAGAAAGTACACATCCAGAGATGATGTCAGTTGCAAATGAGTCCCAAAGCAAATTCGTAGACATTTCTGTACCTGCATGGGGGTGGGTTGCACTCCTCGTAGTAATCGTGTCGATGCTCTTATTCGACATCTTGGTGTTGCACAGACGCGCTCATGTCATCCACACCAAGGAGGCGGCTATTGAGTCGGCGGTTTGGGTAGGGATTGGGCTTTCCTTCACATTGGTGATGTGGGTTGCTTTTGAGAGGGCCGCCGCCGTTGAGTACATCAGTGGCTATTTGATTGAACAAAGTCTTTCTATTGACAACGTATTCGTGTGGGCGATGATTTTTACCCATTTCAAGGTTCCACGAGAGAGCCAGCACCGCACATTATTTTGGGGAATTTTTGGCGCGCTAGTAATGCGTATCACGTTCATTTTCCTTGGTGTCGCGGTAATAACAAGATTCAACATCGTGATGATCGGTTTTGGATTGTTCTTGATCTATACCGGTGTCAAGGTGCTTCGGTCTGGTGATGAAGACACGAACCCGTCCGATACTCGAGCGATGAGGATCTTCCACCGATTCGTTCCAACATCCGAAGAGTTGGATGGTCAAAAATTGTTTACGAAGACAAAAGATGGCGTACGGATCGCGACGCCACTGTTGGCGGTGCTCGTTGTGATCGAGATCTCAGACCTCATTTTTGCCGTTGACTCAGTGCCCGCGGTGCTTGCGGTGAGCCGCGAACAGTTCATAGTTTTTGCTTCTAATGCTTTTGCGATCTTGGGCTTGCGGGCCCTTTACTTTTTGGTTGCCGACCTAAAAGATCGATTCGTTTACTTGAAGACCGCAATTTCAGTGATTTTGGTCTACGTCGGTGCCAAGATGATCGTCTCCTACTGGCATCATGTGCCTACCGCGCTCTCGCTGGGTGTAATCGTGGCGACGTTGACCATCGCGATTGTCGCTTCAGTGGTCCACGACCGCAAGCACTAGTCTGCTTGGCGTGGCCATTAGTGATGACGACATAGAACGGCTGCGCGAAACCGTCTCGCTGGTTGACGTGGTGCAGGGGTACCTGCCATTGCGCAGAGTTGGACGTAACTGGGTTGGTCTGTGCCCGTTCCATGCCGAAAAATCTGGGTCGTTCAATGTGCGCGAAGAGACTAAGCGTTATCGCTGTTTTGGTTGCGGTGCTGCAGGCGATGTTTTCAAGTTTGTGCAAGACATTGAGCATCTTGACTTTGTGGGGTCAATCGAGCATCTCGCGAACAAGGCCGGGATAACCCTGACATATACAACGGGTGGTCAAAGCAAAGATCGACAACATCGCAAACAACTCATCGAGGTGATGGACAAGGCAGTGAATTGGTATCACGACAGGCTCTTGACAAGCCCTGATGCGCGTGTAGCGCGGGATTACTTGCGCGATCGTGGACTCTCGGGGGAAGTGGCGCGTCAATTCAAAATGGGATGGGCGCCAGATGACTGGGATGCATTAAGTCAAGAGATTGGTGTGTCGATTGATTTGCTGAAAGAAGTTGGGCTTGCATTTATCAACAAGCGTGGCAAGCCACAAGATTCGTTTCGGGCACGCATACTCTTTCCAATCTTCACCGACGCCGGTGATGCAGTTGCTTTTGGTGGGCGCATTTTGCCAGGAAGCACTGATCCCGCAAAATATAAGAACTCATCAGAAACAACTATCTATGCGAAATCAAAAACGTTGTACGGTCTCAATTGGGCCAAGCAAGACATTGTTGCTGCCGACGAAGTAATTGTTTGTGAGGGTTATACAGATGTCATCGGCTTTCATCGCTCAGGTATTACGCGCGCTGTTGCTACTTGTGGAACAGCGCTTACTGAGGAGCACGTGCGACTCTTGAAACGGTTTGCCAACAAAGTTATTTTGGCGTTTGATGCCGATGCGGCAGGTCAGGGCGCGGCAGAACGTTTTTATGAGTGGGAGAGTCGTTACAAGCTGCAGGTATTTGTTGCCAAGTTTCCAGATGGCAAAGACCCAGGCGAACTTGCAATGACAAACCCTGAAGCGCTTGCTGCGGCGATAAAGGATGCCAAACCATTTTTGGGATTCCGCTTACAGCGCACACTTGACGCTGGGTCGGTTGCATCGCCCGAGGCGCGCTCGCGCACGGCCCAGCAGGCAATGGCTGTAATCAATGAGCACCCAGACAAAAATGTGCGCAAGATTTATGCAGGAGAAGTGGCGAGCCACGTTGGTATTCCCGCTGCTGACTTGATGCAACTGGCTGAGCGCGGCAGTCGCAAGCCAGAGGTGCGCACCAGTCCCACTGCTGACTCATCCCGCCGAGAAAATGCCGAGTTTGTGGCTCTGGCGATTATGGTTCAGGACTGGAATGCTATTGCAACATGGATGAGAGAGGTTTTGTTCTCGGATGACGTATATCGCAGGGCGTATTTGGCGGTTGCATCAGTGATCGGCAATATTGCCGGAGCACTTGAAGCCGCCGATCCAGATGCTCGTGAGGTGATTGAGCGTGCGGCTGTTGCTGATATCGATTCGGATCCATTTACCGAAGCAAAGAATCTGATCTCGGCTGCTGTTCGTCGAGAGTTGTCAGTTCGCAATCGCATCACTGATCCAGACGAGATTCGTGCTGACCGTGATGCCCGAATTCTGCTGGAAGAAATTGACAATCCGATAATGGCAGATGCTGTGGCGATGGAGCTTTTGGATTGGCTAGGCAAACGAGTAGGTGAGCACGCATGAGACACGTGATTGGTAGTGATACTGGTCCAGATGCAGTGCGGATGTATCTCAACGAGATTGGCCAGGTCGATCTGCTCAATGCAGATGACGAAAAACGTCTTGGCAGAGCCATCAAAGATGGTTTGGATGCCGATGCACAACTCAAACGCGGCATAGGCACGCTCGGTGTGCGCGACAGGCGGGCATTGCAGCGTGTGGTGACCGAGGGGATCAAGGCTAAAGATCACATGGTGCGGGCCAACTTGCGGCTTGTGGTCTCAATCGCACGTCGGTATGACCGCAAAGAATTGCAATTAGCCGACTTGATTCAAGAAGGCAACATCGGTCTGATGCATGCCGCCGACAAGTACGACTACGAAAAGGGTTTCAAGTTTTCAACGTACGCAACCTGGTGGATTCGTCAGTCAATGACGAGAGCGATGGCAGATCAGGGGCGCAACATTCGCATTCCTGGACACATGATGGAGATTGTTAATCGTGTGCATCGCGCCGAGCGCGAACTTGCAGCAGAGCTCGAGCGAGACCCAACGCCAGACGAAGTTGCCGTGCGCACGCAGATGAGTGTTGAAAAACTTTTGGATGTTATGCAGCTCGCATTGTCAACAACCAGTCTGGATGCCCCTGTGGGCACCGACTCTGATGACCTGACGGTTGGCGACACCATCGCGAGTGGCGATGCAACAAATGATCCAAGTGAATCAACTGAGCGCCGACAACTGGGCGAGGCGGTAGAACGAACTTTGAGCGATTTGCCAGAGCGTGACCAGGATATTGTGTCGATGCGATTTGGGATTGGAAAGTACGAAGGTCAGCCGCACACGCTTGAAGACGTGGCCAAAAAGATGAACGTGACACGCGAGCGAGTGCGTCAAATAGAGCAAAAGACATTGGCTAGGTTGCGCCACCCGCACAACAGCGCCAACCTGCGCGCTTTTCTTGACGACAACTAGTCTGTAGGTATGAAATCGGTTTCTCCATCAGGCACGGCTAGAAGCCGAGCCACTGATGTCAAGGTGGTGACGGTAAACGCTGAAGGTCGTTCGGGCTCCAAGCCAGACTTTGTGGTCACTGAAGAGCCAATGGAGATCAGGGCTGGTGCACCAGGTCAGGAACCCGAATCGGTTTCGGTAACGATGCGCACACCCGGCCACGACTTTGAATTGGCTGTTGGCTTTTTGTTTACAGAGGGCATGATCACAGAGCCAAACGATGTTGCGAGTGTGAAATATTGCGAGCTCAATGGCGAAGAAGAGCAAAAATACAACATCGTTACTGTTGGGCTGACGCGCGCATTCGATATGGCGCTGGCTCGACGAGCAATGGTGACGTCATCGAGTTGCGGCATCTGCGGCACCGAGTCGCTTGATCAATTGCTGACGTGCACAACTCCTGTAGATCGCGAATCTGGCCCCAAATTGACGACATCGGTATTGATTGGGTTGCCCGATGCAGTTCGCAAGGTGCAGCCAACGTTTGATCGCACCGGCGGGTTGCATGCTGCTGCATTGTTTGACGCCAAGGGAAAGATGAAGGTTGTGCGCGAAGATATTGGTCGGCATAACGCAGTTGACAAAGTGATCGGTCATAGCGTGCTCGAAAAATCTGTGCCGTTGACCGAGTATGGGTTGTTTTGCAGCGGACGATTGTCGTTTGAGATTATTCAGAAAGCGGCAATGGCGCGCATTGCCTTAATTGCTGCGGTTGGTGCACCCTCAAGCCTTGCAGTGCAGACGGCAGATGCATTCGGCATCACGCTGATTGGATTTTTGCGGGATGGTAAGGCAAACATTTACACGCATGATCATCGCGTGCAGATGTAGTTCTACGAAAAAGTTGCTTGATCGCTCGCTGTTTTGCGCAGCACGTCTTCGTTGAGTGAGATGCCAAGGCCTGGTTCGTCTGAAAGGTGTATCCAACCCTCACCGTCGGCTTCGTTGGTATTGGTGAGCATGTAGTCGCGTCGCGCGGTTGTCCACTCTGGCGGGTCAAATGGAAACTCAATAAATGGAGCGCCAACGGTGCCGGCCGTAACGTGCAGGTTGCCCATCACGCCTATGCCAGTGCCCCACGTGTGTGGTGTAAATATCTTGCCGGCTGCAGCGACTTCGTGCGCAAACTTGGCGAGGCCAGTGATGCCTTGCGTGCACACAACATCTGGTTGAAACACATCGAAGCATCCACGCTGCAGTAACTCGCGAAATTCGTATGGCTCGCGCGTGAGTTCTCCACCAGCGATGCGGATCTTGACGCGATTGTGCAACTCGGTCATGCCGTCGTAGTCACCACGATGCAGCGGCTCTTCCATCCAGTACACGCCATTGTCTTCGAGCACTCGTGCCACGTCTGTGGCGTGATCAACAGTCCAAGGCGCTGCGATGTCCCACGGCATGCGCCATCCCTGATTGCAGTCGACCATTAACTCGAGTGATGAGCCAAGATCATCGCGAATGGCTTTGACAACGGCAAGGTCGTCATCCAACTTTGGTCGGCCAAAACGCACCTTGAGGGCAGGGAAACCAAGATCGCGGGCTTGGCGTGCGACGGTGACCATGTCGGCGATTGGGCGGTGCACGCCCGACGACGCGTAAGCGCGAATCTTGTTGCTGAACCCACCGAGCATTTTCCAGACTGGCTCGCCATTAATTTTGCCGATGAGATCCCACAGCGCGAGGTCGAGCGGCCATGGTCGTCCTGCATGAAACTCGATATTTGCAAGTACTGCAGCATGTCGGTCAATGTTGGTTGGGTCTTGACCGATGAAATACTTTTGGTAATCAGCGAACCCGTACATCGAATCGCCAGATCCAATTCCGCATCTGCCCGCATCGTCAAACACGCGCACGATCGTGGCGGGGAAGTGCGTGCGTGGCACGGTGTCCCACGATGCAGGAAACGGTGGGTCTAGCGGTAGCCGATGGTGTGTGATCTCAATGCGAGTAATCGTGCTCATGAAGTTGAGATTTAGGCGCGCATGCGTGAGCCGCTTGGATCGAGCACAGGCTCGAGTTGCAAGTGGGCTGGTCGCATCTTGCCGATGATCTCGATCTCGAAGCCAGTCGTGCCCTCTGCGGCCAATGCGGCAGGGATGTAACCAAGTGCAAGCGAGACACCCGAGTAATGGGCATAGCCACCAGATGTGATCCAGCCAACGACTTCGCCGTTGTGAAACACGGGCTCGTCACCGAGCACGTCTGCAGGCTTGTCCTTGTCGACGTCGACCCTAAACATCACGAGCTTGCGTGCCGGGCCAGTCTTCATCTCTGCCTCGACTGCAGCGCGACCAATGAACTCGTGGTCGAACTTCATCGCACGTTCCATGCCGGATTCGAGCGGTGTGTAGATCGGGCGGAACTCGCGGTACCAGGTGCCGAAGTTCTTTTCGAGACGCATTGTGATCAGCGCACGGAAGCCGAACATTCGCATATCAAACTCTTTGCCGGCATCCCAAATGAGATCGAACAAGTAGCGCTGATATTCGGGTGCAATCCAAATTTCGTAGCCCAAGTCTCCTGTGTAGGTCATACGCGACAACCACACTGGCGCCATGCCGATGTTGACGCGACGGAATGACATGAACGAGAAGTCTTTGGTTGCAAGCGATGTGTCTGTCAGTTTTTGCAGGACATCGCGCGAGCGCGGGCCTGCCACGGTCAGACCAACCATCGAAAGCGAAAGTGTCTCGAATCGAATTGGGGATCCCTCTGGCAAGTGAGCCAAGAACCAACGCGGGTGATGCACTTCTGCGGCCTGTGAACCGAACAAGAAGAACTCTTCTTCGCCAATTCGTGACACAGAGAACTCGCCTTCAATGCGACCCTGAGGGTTGAGCATTGCGGTAAGCACTGTGCGACCAATCTTTGGCAACGCATTAGTGAACAGTCCTTGTAACCATGCAGCCGAACCTGGGCCACTCACTTTGTATTTCGCAAAGTTGGAAGCTTCGGAGAATCCAACGCGCTCGCGCACTGCACGCGACTCTTCGCCTACGTTGTGGAACGCGCTCGAGCGGTAGAACGTCACTTCTTCGACAGGTTCTTTATCTTTGTCTTGGAACCACAGAGGGTGCTCGAGGCCGAAACCGACGCCCATCACTGCGTTGTGCTCAAGCAAGCGATCATAAATTGGCGTGGTGAGCAACGGACGTGCTGCTGCTAGTTCTTCGTTGGGGAACGTAATGCGGAAGCGACGCGAATAGTTTTCGCGCACCTTTGCGTGCGTGTAGGCAAGCGTTGCGTAGTCGCCGTAACGAGCAACGTCCATACCCCAAATGTCTGCACCCGGGTCACCATTGACCATCCAGTTGGCTAGCGACAAACCAACGCCACCGCCTTGTGACAAACCGGCCATAACGCCACACGCAGACCACATGCCGCGCATGCCGCGGATTGGGCCAACAAGTGGGTTGCCATCGGGCGAGAACGTGAACGGACCATTGACAAACTTCTTGATGCCTGCACGACCAACAGCAGGGAAGTGGGCAAACCCTCGTTCGAGCTCTGGCGCAATGCGTTCGAGGTCGTGTGGCAACAACTGGAACACAAAATCCCATGGTGTTTCTTTTGCAGCCCAAGGGCGGTTCTCTTGCTCGTAGGTACCGAGCAAAATGCTTTGACCTTCTTGACGCGCATAGATTTCACCAGCGAAGTCGATGATGTGTGGCAACTCGCGACCCATTGTCTTGTTGTATTCAATGACTTCGTCCATTGGCTCTGTCATCAGGTAGTGATGTTCCATTGCCAACACTGGCAACTCAATTCCACACATACGCCCAACTTCGCGAGCCCACAATCCACCGGCATTCACAACGTGCTCTGTATGAATCGTGTGGTCCTGGTCGGTGATGACATCCCATGTGCCGTCTGGACGATGGTTGAGCCCGGTCACCCATGTATCGGTGTACACCTCGGCGCCAAGTTTTTTCGCACAAATCGCGTATGCATGAGTCACGCCGTATGGGTCAACTGAACCTTCATCTTCGTCGTAAAGCGCGCCAACAAAATATTTCTCTTCGAGCAGCGGGTTGAGAGCCTTTGCTTCTTTCATCGACAACATTTCCATGTGCATGCCCAAGTAGCGGCCACGGGCCTGCGCCATGCGCAAGAAGTCGAGACGCTCAGGTGTGTCGGCAAGCATCAGGCCACCTGGCAAGTGAATGCCACAATTTTGCCCAGACTCCTTTTCGATCTCTTTGTACAAATTGACGGTGTACTGCTGCAAGCGAGCAACGTTTGGATCACCGTTGAGTGTGTGCATGCCGCCAGCGGCGTGCCATGTTGAACCTGCTGTGAGCTGTTTGCGCTCAACGAGCACGACATCTGTCCATCCGGCCTTCGTGAGGTGATACAACACCGATGCGCCAACGACGCCTCCACCGATGACTACAACACGTGCTGATGATTTCATATTCAATTTCCTTTATGTGTCGAATTAAAATTTTGAAAACTACAAAAAATTACTAAAAGTCAGTTGCTACGCCACCCTCGGCGAGTCTGCGTGCACGGAACGCATCGAGTTCCTCGACGATTGATGCGTCCATTTCGGGTTTCTGATAGCCGTCAAGATAAGCCTGGGCGAGTTGACGTGCCTTTTGGTCGGCGGTTGGCTTGCCAGCTTCTTCCCACGACTCGTAGTTGCGCCAGTCGGAAAGAATTGGCTTGTAAAACGCATCGCGAAAACGATCCTGCGTGTGTTGCACACCAAAGTAGTGACCGCCTGGGCCAACTTGACCAATTGCTTCGTGGGCGAGTGTTGCTTCGTCAACAACGATTGGATCGAGATACGCAGCGACCATCGCCAACAAGTCGGCGTCAAGCACAAACTTCTCGAGTGAAGCGTGAAGTCCGCCTTCCATCCAGCCAGCACCGTGCATCAACACGTTGACACCACCCTGAATTGCGCCCCACAGTGAGAACACACTCTCGTAAGCGGCCTGCGCATCCAATGCATTTGAGGCACAGACATTGCTCGAGCGGTATGGCACGTTGTAGCGGCGAGCGAGTTGGCCACCAGCCATTGCTGTGCGCATGTATTCGGGGGTTCCAAACGCAGGAGCGCCTGATTGCATGTCAACGTTGGAGGTGAAACCACCGTAAGCAACTGGTGCGCCAGGACGAACGAGTTGCGTGAAAACCATGCCAGCAAGTGCCTCGGCATTTTGCTGAGCGAGTGCACCAGCAAGTGTGATTGGTGCCATTGCACCTGCCAATGTGAACGGCGTAATGATGATGATCTGGTTGCGTGACGAAAATTCCATAATGCCTTGCAGCATCGGAATGTCGAGTCGCAATGGTGATGACGAGTTGATGATGGAGAACACCGATGGTTCTTTGTCAAGTTGCTCTGGCGAAACCTGCCGAGCAATGCGCGACATCTCGAGCACGTCTTGGTTGCGTTGACGACCAAGGCTGTAACAGTGAATTGCTTTGTCGGTCATGGTGAGCATGTCGTACGAGCACTCGATGTGACGAATTGATGCGTGCAAATCGACTGGCTCGACTGGGTAACCGGCAGTGAAGTGCACGATGTTGAACATCTGGACAAGTTTGAGTAGGTCCTGGAAGTTTTGGCGGTTGCCTGCGTGGCGCGTTCCGTCGAGTTCCATGAAGTTTGGTGGGCTAGCAACTGAACCAAACGCCATCCAGTCTCCGCCGATGTTAAGCGTGTGCGCCGGATTGCGAGCGTGCAACTTGAATTCGCTAGGACACGTCTTGATTGTCTCGAGCACCATTTCAGGGTCGAAGCGCACGCGGTTGTCGGTGATCTTTGCGCCGGCTTTAGCAAGCAGGTCACGCGCCTCTGGCAACAAAAAATCCATTCCGTACTCCGACAGAATGCGCAGTGAAGCGATGTGGATGCTCTCGAGTTCGTCGTCGCTCACCACTTTGGTGGGCGCATATTTCATCCGCGGTTGGCGAAACGGTTTCTGTTCGGGAAGCAGTGAGCGAGGTCCTGCAGCATGTCGTTCGCGACTTCGCCGACGTGGAGATCCATCTTCTACTTCCGGCACGGTGACCTTCCCAAACGCACAAATTCCAATAGGACTAGAGAAAATAGGCTAGTGCTCAAGCCTCGGCTAGCGATAATTTATGCCCATATTTCGTGGCTAATGCCTTTGTGAAATGAAAGCGTCAGTGGCTATTGACCGCGGCTATTGACCGCGACGACGGCGAATTTCTGCAGAAATAGCAGGCACGACCTTGTGCAAATCTCCGATGACGGCGTAGCCAGCCTTGGTCACGATGTTTGCTTCGCGGTCGGTGTTGATTGCCAAAATATTCTTTGAGGCCATTGCGCCAACCCAATGCTGAATTGCGCCAGAAATGCCGCAGGCAATGTAAATGTCGGGGGCAATGCGAGTGCCAGTTTGGCCAACTTGATCGGTGTGATTGCGCCAACCATTGTTGGTCACAGCCCGTGAGCAGCCGACGATGCCGCCCAATAGCCCGGCCAATTCCTCGAGAGGGCCAAATGCTTCTGCCGATCCAACACCGCGTCCACCACTGACAACAACTGGCGCTGTGGCAAGTGTGACACCAGCAACCCGCTCGACTCTGTCGCGAACGAACGAGTGCAAGACCGATGCATCTAATGCAACGTCAACAACTGCAATTGCAATGGTTGAAGGTGCTTCAACAGGCTCAACAGTGTGGTTGGCGAGCGTGACGAGTTTGATTGATGCATCGAGTGCAGCGTTCTCGAGAAGTGACCCACCCCAACGTGCGCGAGTAACTTGCAGCGGTTGTGTGCCATCAAACGATGTATCAAATTCTGTGCAGTTCATGGATGCTGGCAAGTCGAGGCGTGCTGCAACTTGGGCGATCACTTCGTGACCGCGCTCAGTTCCGCATCCGATAACAACCTGGGGCGATATGTTGCGCACAATTTGTGCAACAGACTCACCCCATGCTTCAGGGCCAAAATCTACAAGTGCTGCGTGATGCGCTTGGTGAACAGTTGTTGCTCCATAAGCCGCGATTACGTCGCTCAGTGCGTCGGCATTTGCGCCAATGGTTACTGCTTCCAATGTTGTGTTGATTTGTTGAGCAAGATTGCGACCAGCGGTGAGTGCCCCGAGTGATGCCGGAGTCATCGTGCCACGGTCGTGTTCGACAACGACGAGCACGCTCATTTGAATACTCCGAGTTCGACGAGCAAGTCGACAACTGCCGATGCTGCTTCAGGGCCAGTGCCAAGAATCTGTGTATTACTCACGCGCTCTGGTGGGCGCTGCAACTGAATCATTTTGAGTCCACCAACCTCTGCCGAAATTTCGGTGCGTTGAATCTCAACTTTTTTGGAAGCGAGGCGACCCTTCATTGTCGGATAGCGGGGAAGGTTGATGCCTTCACGCACTCCGATACACGCAGGAAGTGGCAAGTTGTAGATCTCAATACCAGCATCCGATTCGCGACGAACTGTGGCAACGCCATCTGTTATCTCAATGCCTTTTGCACCGTTGACCATTGGTCGACCGAGTTTGACCGCTGCACGCACACCAACTTGGTAGCCACACGAGTCGGCCGATTCGTTGCCAAACAGGATGAGGTCATAGTTGCCATTCGCGGTTTCAAGTGCGGTAATTGCCGAACTGATTGCTGATGCAGTTCGTTGCGCATCCCAATCCATTCCTTCGATTGGCACCAACACGGCCTTGACTGCACCGACGCTTGCCGCAGTACGCAGTTGCTCTTCTGCTTCGACTCCACCCAGGGTGAGCACAGTGACTTCGCCACCATGTTTTTCTGCAAGCTGCACGGCCGCTTCGACTGCACATTCTTCGTGCGGGCTGACAGTGAAGCCAAGAAACGCTGTGTCGACTTGCTGTCCATCTTCGGTGATGTTGATGCGCGCGCCAGGGGCTGGCACACGTTTGACACAGACGAGGATGTTCATGGCTGGAGAAAGGTTTCTAGCTCTTCATCCGTGCATCGGTTGGGTCAAACAACGGTTGTGATCCAACGCGCGCAACACGCACCGGAAACATCTCGTTCATGTACATCACGCGCAGTTCGTTGCCTTCAACGGCGTGTTCTGGAGTGAGGTATGCAAGCAACAAGTATTTGCCAAGCGATGGTGCTGCACCTGCGGTCGTTACTCGTGAAACGCGACCCTTGGTATCAACGATTCGTTCGCCATCTTTTGTCAAGATTGGTTCGTTACCACCGGTAGGGAAGCGCTTGATGCCCGACTTGCTGGTGTTGTCGATCATCTCGAGTGTGCACATGATTGCCGCTGGCTTTTCGTCGCGTGCCTTCATGTACTCGGCCTTACCGATGAAGTCTGCAGACTTCACTTTGGCGCGGTTGAGGCCGGCTTCCATTGGGTTGTATTCGCTCTCGAGCTCTGCGCCCATGAGGCGGTAACCCTTTTCGATCCGACCAGTGACGGCGTACACGCCCATGCCAACAGGAATGATTTCAAATTCCTTGCCGGCTTCTGCAATTGAATCCCACAAGCGCAAGCCGTGTTCCATTTTGGTGTAGATCTCCCAGCCATTTTCGCCAACATACGAGATGCGGAACATGGTTGCAGGAACTCCGTCAATGAGCACTTCGCGCACCGAACCGTAAGGGAAGTTTGCTTGGCTGACATCAAACGGAACCAACTTGCCTTCGGCGTTGATGTTTTGTGTTGCCTTTGCCATTGTTTTTTCGGCGTTTGGACCCCACACACCGATTGTGCACAACGCACTCGACATGTCGGTGAATGTCACTGAACCGTCTTGTGGCATGTACTTGGTGAACCAGTACTTGTCGCGACCACCGTCGAATGCGCCGGTGATGACACGGAAATGGTTTGCGCCGAGGCGCATGATCGTCAAGTCGCCACGGAAACCACCGCCCTGGGTGAGTAGTGGCGTGTAGACCGAACGGCCAACAGGTACATCGACGTTGTTGACGCACATGTATTGCAAGAACGCCATCGTGCCAGCGCCGGTGAAATCAAACTCGTTAAACGCTGTGAGGTCAACCATGCCAACCGACTCGCGCATTTGTAAATGTTCTGCGTTGGTGATTGGTGACCACCAGCGTGCATCCCATTCACTTGGGCGTGCCTCACATTGGCCCTTGAACTTGTCCATCAACTTGGCATTGGATGCAAACCACTGTGGGCGCTCCCAGCCACGGGCGTCAAAGAAGGTTGCACCGGCTGCTTCTTCGCGCGGGAAGAATGGGCTGCGGCGCATGTTGCGCTGCGTGCCCCATTGCTCGCGTGGGTGCACGATGCCATATGTCTTGTTGAAGTGTTCGTCGCAACGTGCGTAGATGTGGTGATCTGTTTTTTCATGCGCATAAAAGCGACTGATGTCCGACGAGTGTGGGTCGCACAAATGCGGGTAACCGTATGTCATCCACTCGGCAACGAGTTGTGCAATGCCTGGGCCTTCTTTGATCCAAACTGCAGCAGCAGACCACAAGTTGCGTACTTCAACTGTCTCGCCAAGTACTGGCATCGCATCTGGTGTGAGCGACAAGAGACCGTTGATTGCATATTTGATTTCGGCGTCACCAAGCATCTCCATCAAGTCGATTGCTTGTTCCATCTGCGGATCAAAGTCGTCTTGTGTGAGTGGCAATTCGGTAGGCGACAAAGCTGATGCTTCATTCGATGGAATGTCGTCTGGGTGCATGAAGATTGCACGGTGAGCGTATGAACCGACTTCCATCGAGCCAGAAGACTGACGCTCGTAACAGAACGTGTCCATGTCGCGGATGATTGGGTATGCAAGCTCTTTGTTTGACTGTTGCAAAATATCAATAGGGCCAACGTCAGCCATTTGGTGAACGGCTGGTGTCAACGGAATATTTGCACCTGCCATTGCAGCGATGCGTGGGCTCCACACACCGCAAGCCACAACAACGAACTCGGCCAGGACCCGGCCCTTGTTGGTGACAACAGCCTTGATGGTGCCATTTTCGACTTCCAGGTCGAGCACTTCGGTATTCGCAAATACTTGTAAGTTGCCTGCAGTAACAGCGCTCTCGCGCATGAGCGTGCCGGTTTGTAGTGAGTCGACAACTGAAACGCTTGGCGTATAAAAACCACCGAGCAAAATCTTTTCATTGATGAATGGAACGAGCTCTTTGATTTCTGCAGGGGTCAGCAGCTTGGAGTCGATGCCCCACGATTTCGCTGAGGTCATGCGACGATTAAATTCTTCGAGACGTTCTGGTGTGCGCGCAACTTCGATGCCGCCGCATGTGTTGTTCATGCCCATTTCGATGTATTGCTGCTGCGATGCAAGTGTCAGCATCGCCATTTCTTTGTTGTGGTCGGTAGGGAAGATGAAGTTGGAGGCGTGGCCTGTTGAACCACCTGGGTTGGGCAGCGGACCCTTATCGATCTGCACCATGTCGGTCCAGCCCAGCTTGGAGAGGTGGCCGACGAGGCAGTTGCCTACGATTCCTGCGCCAATAACGACGCACTTTGCACGGGTTGGAAACTGACTCATGTTGAAGCCCCTCAAGATTGAACCGAATAAACGACTTCCGTAGTATATCACTGCAATATCACCGATCTAAAATCGGTTAGGATACGGATTGTGAGTGTTTCATTGAGCCAGCAGGCCTACCTGCAGATCCGCGACAAGATCGTGCGCCTGCAACTTGCGCCCGGCGACGTCATCCGCGAAGACACACTTCAGGCCGAACTCGGCATTGGTCGCACGCCAATTCGTGAGGCATTGCAGAGGCTGGCTCGTGACCAGTTTGTGACTGTTATTCCGCGTCGGGGCATGTTGGTGTCGCCAATCGATGTGATGGAACTTTCGATGCTCTATGAGACTCGCGCAATCTTGGAACCGTATGCAATGCGCCTCGCTGCTGTGCGCGGCAAGCAAGAACATTGGGACGCAATGGCAGCTGCACTCGAGAGTTCGCGACGACCAAACGTCAGCAATAGCGACTTGATGCGCATCGACCGCAGGTGTCACGAGATTGTGTGGGATGCGGCCAACAATCGCTTTCTCACCGACACGCTCGACATGATGTACGCACAAAGTGATCGGCTATGGCATTTGTATATCGCCGATGTGGAAGACATGCGCCACGCACTTGAAGAGCACACCGAGATGTATCAGGCACTAAGTGTGGGTGATGGTGATTTGGCGGCAAAGTTGGCAGAAGCGCACGTGCGCGCCTTTGACGAAGAAATGAGCTTGGCTGTACGCAAGAATCTTGGCTCGCCGCTAAATTAGCGAGTTAGTAAATAATTATTGCGTGCTGAGACTGGCACGAAACTCACCCTCGCGCATCATTTGCTTGATCTCTGCAGGTGGCTCGTCAAGTCGCTCAACAACGACCGAGTGAATTTTTGCTGTGCAGTCGAAACCATGGGGGTATGGACCAACAGGCGAGCCAGTGTCAACACCAACATCAAACGTTTCGCCACTCATTGAATAGACAAGTGGCACAGTTTTGTCAATACGCGCAGAATCAACATTTGTATTGTCAACAAAAAGCGTGACATCACCACCTGCGCCGAATCCACCGTCGTAGGCAAATGCCACAACGATCTGGTGCTTGCCGGCACCAAGTGATGTGTTGCTTGCAACAGAAGTGTGTTCATGGCCAAACCAGTTGTAGTGAAAAGTTGGACGACTCTTTTCGTCGAGATATAGCGACCAGCCGGCCATATTGCCGCCCTGACACACGATCACACCATGTGGTCCAGTCGCTGCAGCAGCAATATCAATTTCAATATTTGCAGTGATACGGAACGAACAGTTCTTGATGTTGATTACCGAAGACTCTGGCATACGTATGTGTGCAGGCGTATATGTCATCGATGTCAAGCCGTCGAGTGAATGAGGCACAGAGAAATCTCCATGGCGCGGTGAGCCCGGATCGCGCAATGGATAGATGCCGTAATCGATTGCATGTTGATGGAAAAGTGCCTGCAATTCGGCGAGCTTCTCTGGGTGCGTGGTCGCCAGGTCAACTGCTTGCGAGAAGTCGTTTGCAATGTTGTACAACTCCCACACTTCTTGTGGCCCATCAAATTCATAACCCTGCAATCTGATCCACGGCAGGCGTCCATGGAAACACGAAGCCATCCATCCATCTGCGTAGATTGCCCGATTGCCGAGGATCTCAAAATATTGACTGGTGTGGGTGCTTGGCGCATCTGCAGAGTCAAATGTGTATGCCATCGATGTGCCGTGCAATGGCATCTGTTCGATGCCATTGACATGTGTTGGTGGCGTAATGCCAGCAATGTCATAAATGGTTGGCACGATGTCGATGACGTGGTGAAACTGCGTGCGTAAACCGCCCTTGTCGGCAATCTTTTTGGGCCACGAAAGTGCCATTGCATTGCGCGTGCCACCGAAGTGCGATGCAACTTGCTTCATCCACTGAAACGGCGAGTCGAGTGCCCATGCCCAGCCGACATTGAAATGATTTTCGCATTTGTCTGTCCCGAAGTCGTCCATGTGATCAAGCAGCCACTCGGGGTCTTCGGGGACTCCGTTTTGAAACGATGGTGCGCTCCACGCACCATGAATCGTGCCCTCAGCCGATGCACCATTGTCGCCAGTGATATAGATGACAAGAGTGTTGTCGGCAATGCCCATTCCATCCAACGAATCGATAACGCGCGCAATTTGTGCATCGGTGTGCGCAAGGAAGCCAGCAAACGTTTCCATTAATCGTCGTGCAACCGGTTTATAACGGTCGGGGTAGTCGGCCCACGCCGGCACTTGCTCTGGTCGCTTGGTGAGCGTGGTCTCTTTGGGAATTACGCCAAGTTTCAATTGACGCTCATAGATCATGTCGCGCAGTGAATCCCAGCCATCGTCGAACTGACCTTTAAATTTGTCGATCCATTCGCGCGACACATGGTGTGGAGCGTGCACCGCAGGCGTAGAGAAGTAACAAAAAAATGGGCGATTGGGTGTGGACGCATGTTGGCGTTGCATCCAGGTGATTGCTTGATCGGCCAAATCTTCGGTGAGGTGATAGCCAGGTTTGCCAATATGCGGAGCGATGGGTGTTGTCTGGTCGTATACGGGTGGTTCCCATTGCGATGACTCTGCGCCCATGATTCCGTAGAAGCGATCGAAACCTAAGCCTGTTGGCCAACGATCAAATGGACCTGCGGGGCTTTGCTCCCACGACGGCGCGAGGTGCCACTTACCAAAACATGAAGTTGAATATCCAGACATGCGCAAAACTTGTGCAACAGTTGCCGACTCTGGTGGTATCGCACTGTCGTATCCAGGAAATGAGTTGGCAATTTCGGTAATGCCTCCCATGTGCACGCTGTGATGGTTGCGTCCAGTCAATAGCGCGGCTCTCGTAGGTGAACACAGTGCTGTTGTATGAAATTGGTTGTAGCGCAAACCTGTTGTTGCAATCTTGTCGAGTCCAGGCGTCGTTACTGGTCCGCCAAAGTTTCCAAATGAACCGAAGCCAACGTCGTCGAGCATGATCAACAAAATATTTGGAGCGCCCTCTGGTGCGGTTGGCGCGTTCAGCTTCTGCGGTGTTGATTCAGTGATGATTCGGGAGATGTCTCCACCAAATGCGGGTGTTGGCTTCGGAAGTTTTTGCGTCATGACTGCAGGCCAACGACGTCAAAACAGGCGAGTGCACGTAACACTTGCGATTTGTTTCCATCGATCTGCAAAGTCGAAGCATCGATTGCCTGAGACAAGGTTGTAGTTCCGCTCAAAATGTCGGCCCACACCGCTACATCGCAAGTAATCGAATTGGCGGCACCTAAGCCGCTAGTGGGGACGGCAACACTGTTGCGAATATGCAGACCAGTCTTTTGGCCTTGCGAAAAATTAAATGCAATATGAATATCGATACCTTCAGCACGAGTTGGCTCGAGCAGCACTCGCAAAATACTTACGCTCGACGAAATTGGTCCTGACAAAATCTGTCGTTTATTGATGCGGTGTGTGTTGAATCGAGTTGCATCAAGACTTCCGTCCAAATGGCGTGCTCGAGCAAGACACCAGTTGCGAATATTGGCTGCCGGGGTTCGCTGAGCAACGAGGCGTAAGGCATTTGCCAGTAGCTGCTTGTCTGAGTCGCTTGGGTCTGTGCTGTATGCCAACCACGAAGAAAGCTCGATTGCAAAACGGAGGTCGTCGCTCTCAATTGCCCCTTGTGCCTGCGAGCGCACAGTCTCTTTGCCACCAAAACCCTTGATCATTCGGTCGGCATGCTCTTGCGTCGAGAGTGGAAACAAATTTGCTTCATGACCGTCAAAGAAACCAAAGATTCCACTTCTAATCTGGCGCACATGGTGCTCGGCTACGCCATACAACTCTGATGTGATGTAGTCATCGTCGCATTGATCTGGCAATCGAATGGTTGCACCCAAGTCGACGCTCGACATGCCTCGGTTGGTGTGGCGCACTGTTTGATCCCATAGAAACTGAATCGAATCTCGATACTTTGTGGCGCGTTCTTTGATGTCATCAGCCCCGCTGATTGGAGGACCATGCACGCCAGCGAGATGTTCGGAGTGCAAGCCAAGAAGGTGATCAAGACCGCGCAACATCACTTGAGGGTCTCGGTATTCTTCGCCGCGAATCGCAAAAATGTTAAATAGCACTGGCCAGACCAAGTTGTTGACACAAAGTTTCTTTGATTCAAACCAGAAGGTAACCGAATCATCTGCGTCAGACGGTGCTGGTGTGACTTGAATGTCAAGACCCGCAACACGGATGTTGCACTCAGAATTGAAAGTGTTTTTTGGGGCAATAAACCCGTAGGTGTGGGGGGCATGTGCGGGGTCACGATAAAACTGACCAAGACCAACGTTGACAACTCCGTCTACGCCATCGAATGGAAGTGTGACTGCAAACTGTTCGACGAGTCCGCGACCGTACGCGGGAGCAATTTCGGAAGTTGTACGCAATCGATTAAACGCGATCTTCTCGTGGCCCCAGATTGGAATCTTTGCTGCCGGATCTTCTTCAAACACAGCTTGCGTGCCACCCACATAGTGAAAGTGTGTGTACAGCACCGCGACTATTGGTCGTGTCGTGACGGCACGCAATTCTTTGATGGCCGCACGCATTTCTTCTATTGATTCGCCAGTGTCAATGGCGATGATGCCATCTGGTGCATCAACAAATGTTTGATTGGACAATCCATTGCCAACGAGACACCACACACCTGGGCGAACGGTGTAAAACTTTCGCTCAAGCCTTTGCGACTGAGCAATGTGGTCGCGATGTGCAATTTGACCAGTCGCAAGAGTGACGCTGAGATCACCGTTTGGCTCAAAGCTACGGCTGGGCTTTTTATGCGACGAAGTCATCCCCGCAACAGTAACTACTTGTAATGGCCAAGTACCTGTGCGGGGTCGCTTGAAGCCGTGTCAGGCCAATTGGAATACCAAATATCGGCAGCAGATGTGCCTACATGTAGTGGTGGACGGTCGAATCCGGCAATCGGTTCGAGCAATGGCTCAACCACTACATCCCATCGGGGTTTAGAGAAATAGGGAAATGACTGGCGGGGTTTGCCAGAGCGATTGAGCACTCTGTGGGGCGTAGAAAGCAAACGGCCTCCGCTCCACAACTCGAGCATGTCACCCACGTTGAGCACCATGCCGTCCGGCGGGCAGTCCGCAGAAAGCCATTCGTCATTTCGATTGCGCACTTCAAGCCCGCCGATCGGGTCGTGGGCGAGCAGTGTGAGCAAATTGAAATCTTTGTGCGGGTGAATGCCCCACGAATCAGACTGCGGTGGCATCGGCGGATAGTTGAGCAATGTCATGTTTGTTAAAGGGTTAGACATATATGAGAGCAAAATATTTTCGTCCACTCCCATTTGTTTGCACAATGCGATGATGAGGCATTCGCTTACCTTGGTCAGTGCATTCCAGTACGCCATGGTTGGTGTGCGCACGTCGAAAGAAATGTTGGGCCACTTGTTTGGCCCGTACAGCGAGCATGCTGTACACACGGGGTTACTCGGGTCTGTTTCGTTGTGTAGTTTCCACGCTTCATATTGATCGGCTGCGCCCGTGCCTGAATTTGGTGTGAAGTAGCCGAGTGGCACAAAGCCTCGGTAATTTCCCTTGACAACCATGTCTTGCATCAAGACATCGCGTGGTGTGTCAAAAACTATTTTGACTGCATTGCGCATGTTGGCAACTATTTCATCGACCACTCCATGACCGACAATGATGGCGAATCCAATTTCGCTGAGTGCTGCATACAAATCGGAAGCATCGTTGTCATAGTCGGCCGACCCTGGCGTGCTTGTTGAAAATGACTCAATCGAGATGATTGGAAGTGACTGGCCCATAGGGGCAATCTACTCTGCGCGATTTTGTACGTGCTGAAAACCGAAACGACCCTTGATGCACAAGTTGCCGTGGGTTACCGAGTGATCGCTTGGCGAAGTGACTTTGACGATCTCGTTGTCTTGTACGTGCAACGTGAGCGAGCAGCCAACGCCGCAGTATGGGCAGATGGTGTCGGTCTGCGTTTGCTCCTCTTCCTTCCATGTGCCGGCCTCGCGCATGTTGTACTCACTCGTAAACATAAGTGCTCCGGTGGGGCAGACCTGAATGCAGTTGCCGCAATAGACGCACGCCGAGTCGGTGAGATCAACATTGAATTCGGTCGAGATGCGAATATCGAAGCCACGACCCGCAACACCGATAGCAAATGTGTTTTGCCACTGCTCGCCACACGCATCGACACATTGGTAGCACATGATGCATTTGGAATAGTCGCGCACATACAACTCGTTGTCGATCTTGACCGGCTGCAACACATTTAAAACGCTCGAACCATCGGCCACATGATGGTGACCAGTTGTTGCTTCGTCGCGATCATCGGTCGGCGCTGCAGGCCTGCCAAAGCGAGTTGGCTCTGCGTCGTACTCGGAGTTCCAACGCGCAACATTTTTGGTCAGAGAAAGATCAACCGAGGAGCCGAGCAATTCGAGCACGAGTTTGCGGCTGTGATCGGTGCGTTCGGTATCGGTGCGCACCACCATGCCAGGCTCTACTTTGCGTGAGCACGAAGGCACCAGCACGCGTGACCCTTCGACTTCCACCATGCATACACGACAAGCATTCTTTGGCGTGATCGTGTCGCCGAAACACAGAGTAGGAATCTCTGTGCCCATGGTGCGGCATGCGCTCAAAATCGTTTCACCTTCAGCAACAGTCACTGACTGATCGTCGATGGTCAGTTGTACAGAACGCCGTATTTGTAGTCCTGTGGTTACCTGGGTGCTCATTGTGCAAACACTTTCAGTTTGGTGATGGCCGAGTCAATCGCGCTGTTGGCTGTTTGGCCAAGACCACAAATCGATGCATCACGCATTACCGTGCCCAACTCGCGCAACATTTCGATGTCTTGCGACTGAACACCTTGTGCAAGCCGAGAGATGATCTCTTCTTGGCGCACGGTGCCGACTCGGCATGGCACGCATTGTCCACATGATTCATCTCGGAAAAAAGCAGCAATACGGCGAAGTTGATCGACCATGTCAACCGACTGGTCGAGCACCATAACAACACCCGATCCCAGGCTTGAGCCCGCCGCGCGCGTGGCTTCCATAGTCAGAGGCAAGTCGAGATCATCTGGACCAACAAAACCACCTGCTGCACCGCCCAACAAAATGGCCTGCAGAGTGGAGCCACTGCGCATTCCACCGGCCAGATCGATCAGTTGTCGCAGCGTGATACCAAACTCAACTTCGTAGATACCGGGCTTTGTAACTGCGCCAGAAAGGCAAAACAATTTGCGACCTTTCGAACCCTCGGTGCCAAGTGCGGCGTAGGCGGCTCCGCCATCTTGCACGATGGAGAGAACGTTGACAAGTGTCTCGACATTGTTGACAAGTGTTGGTTTGCCAAACACGCCAACCTCAACCGGAAATGGTGGTTTGTTCCGTGGTTCTCCGCGGTAGCCCTCGATTGAGTTGAAGATCGCTGTTTCTTCGCCACAGATATAAGCACCTGCACCACGAACGATTGTGAGTTCGAAATTGAATCCCGAATCTAAAATGTTTTTTCCTAAAAATCCGTGTTTCTTTGATTCATCAATTGCGTTTTGCACGTTGCGTATTGCGCGCGGGTATTCGCCGCGCAAATAAATAAAACCCTGTTCGCATCCAGTTGCAAATGAGGCAATGATCATCGCCTCTACCAGCGCAAACGGATCGCCTTCCATGATCACGCGATCTTTAAACGTGCCCGGCTCTGATTCGTCGGCATTGCAAATCGAGTAGTGGGGGAATGCTGGCTGACCAGCAACTGCACCCCACTTGCGTCCTGTTGGAAATGCTGCACCACCACGACCAACAAGACCAGATGTATTGACTTCATCGATCACACTTGTTGCTCCAAGTTGGATTGCCTTGCGCAACGCAACGAATCCACCATGTTGTTGATAGTCAGTAATAGAGAGTGGATCAACTTTGCCGATGCGACCAAGCAACACAAGTTTTGTTGAATCATCGTGAGCTTGCGGAGTCGCTGAAACGATCGATGATTCGGCTTCGGGCCATGCACCCTTGGCGAGAGCATTGATCTGCACTGGTGTGGCTGGCGCAAGAACTTCATGGCGGGCTGGGTTGCCAGCCTCAATGACAAGCACCGCGGGTGCGCGTTCGCATGTGCCGAGACAAGGCGATGGATGCGTACCTTCAGGAAGTTGATCTTCGCGCAAACCGCCCATTGCACGACATGCCAAGTCGATGCATACATGAACTTGACGCTTTGGGCGCTCAGTGGTCGAGAACAACGCGTAAAAGCTTGCAACGCCATAAATCTCGGCTGGCGCAACATCGAGTTGTTGGGCGATGTAATTAATCGAGCCGCGACTGATCCAACCGATGTGATCGTTTACCGCATGCAGAGTTGACAGCAACATGTGACGCAGATTGCGCAGTGCTTCGCCAGCACGTGAGATGCGCAAGTCTTGCTCGGTTCTTGCCCCGCCCTGTGTGTACTGGGTCGGCTTGCCAAGCACACTGTCAACAGCATCGCGTTCATCGCGCGTGGCTACAGAGGAGTTGACTTTAAGATCCATGTTGGCAACAGCGTAATGCTGGGTTATTCGCCAGCGACAGGAACGCGCGCATCACTCTTCGAAATTTTGTCGATCCGCACTGCAGCAGCCTTAAATTCGGCAGTTCCAGATTTCGGATCAATGGCTTCGATGGTCAGAAGGTTGGTGTCTACTTCGTTTGGAAAGTGTGGCGTCATAAATACGAGTCCTGGACGCAACCCATCATCGATGCGGGCTGGGGCATCGACCGTGCCACGAGGTGAAGTGATGCGTACGATCTCACCATCGATAATGCCCATTGAAACAGCGTCTTCAGGTGACAAGTCAACTGTTTCGGCCATACGCAACGGGCTTTCAAATCCACCAGACTGCACGCCGGTGTTGTACGAATCGAGACGTCGTCCCGTCGTGAGGCGCAATGGAAAATCTGGGGTTGTCTTTTCAACTGGTGGCGAGTCGATGACCACGCTGAATGGTGCAAGGCGACCTCGGTCTTCAAGCTTCTCGGCCCACAGCCTGCCGTGCAAAAAAGATGGCTCGATTTCATCGAGAGAAAAGCATGGCCACTGAATGCCGCCCAAGTCTGAGAGGCGCTCGTACGTCATACCAAAGTGCATTGGCGACAAACTGCGCAATTCGTTCCACACCTGTTCATTGGATTCGTACTTCCATGTATGACCCATCACGCCTGCCAAGTCAACAATGATTTGGATATCGTCGCGAGCGTTGCCCGGTGGATTGATGGCCTTGCGTACTCGTTGCACACGGCGCTCAGAGTTGGTAACAGTTCCTTCTGCTTCACACCACGAAGCAGAACCAGGCAACACAACGTCTGCAAGTTCTGCTGTCTTGGTAAGAAAAATGTCTTGCACAACAAGATGCTCAAGATCTTTGAGTAATGCTGTCGCATGAGCGCCATCGGCTTCTGACTGCGCCGGATTTTCACCGATTACAAATGCTGACTTCATCTTGCCGTGTTCCATTGCTTCAAACATTTGAGTCAAGTTCCAACCATTTTTAGGTGGGATGGTGACGTTCCACATTTTTTCAAACTTGGTGCGAGCAACATCGTCCTCTACATCTTGAAAGCCTGGCAATTTGTTTGGCAATGCGCCCATGTCGCCACCGCCTTGCACATTGTTTTGACCACGCAACGGGTTGAGTCCTGCGCTTGGCCGACCCACCTGGCCGCACAGCAGTGCAAGATTGATCAGCGACAACACGTTGTCAACACCGTTGTGATGCTCGGTGATGCCAAGTGTCCAACAAATCTGTGCGGTCTTTGCGTTGCCAAGTGCATGGGCAAGTTCACGGATCGCCTCTACTGGCACGCCAGTTATTTTGCTGCCATGCTCCAGCGTCCATTCTTCGACAGATGCTGCGTACTCGGCAAAGCCACTTGTCGAGTTTTCGATAAATGAGCGATTGGCGAGACCAGCGTGAATAATTTCGCGCGCAATTGTGTTGGAAAGTGCGACGTCAGATCCAACATTGAGACCCAACCACAAGTCGGCCCACTGTGCTGTCTCGGATCGACGCGGATCGACCGAATATAACTTGGCTCCGTTATGGATGCCTTTGAGCACGTGATGAAAATAAATTGGGTGAGCGTTGCGAGCATTCGAGCCCCACATCACGATGAGGTCGGTTGTTTCAACTTCTTGATAACTCGATGTTCCTCCACCTGCTCCGAAGACTGTGGCCAGACCGACCACGCTGGGAGCGTGTCAAGTTCGATTACAAGAATCGATATTATTGGTACCAATTACGGCACGCGCAAACTTTTGCACCATGAAGTTCAATTCATTGGTCGACTTTGAACACGAGAAAAATCCGATCGCATCTGGACCGTAGGCATCCTTGGTGGATTGGAATCCCGCTGCAGCACGGGCAAGAGCCTCATCCCACGTCGCAGTGCGCAAGACGCCGTTGTCGCGCACCATCGGCTCGGTGATTCGAGTCAGGGGAGCGTAGTTGTGGCGATTTTTGTTCTTTTTTACACCCATAGCCATTGCCACAGCCTAGTGCAATAAGAGGATTCCGTCATATATCAGACCCCCAGACCCATATATAGTGGCAGGGTCGTTTCGACGGCATTCGCTAGCCATCTATAAGGAGCAACAAAAATGTCATTTCCATCGGATCTTGAAATCGCGCGCGCCGGAAAACCCCTTCCACTCAAAGAGATCGCGCAGCAGATGGGTATTGGCGAGCACTTGCTCGAGCCCTACGGCACCAGTCTTGCCAAGATCAGCATGGACGCAATCGAGGAATTGAAAGATCGACCGAAAGCAAAATATGTCGTGGTGACTGCAATCACTCCAACACCGTTGGGCGAAGGCAAGACCACAACAACAGTTGGTTTGGGAATGGCGATGAAACACATCGGCAAAAAAGCCGTGATCAGTTTGCGTCAACCATCCATGGGGCCAACATTTGGCATCAAGGGTGGAGCAGCGGGTGGTGGCTACAGCCAAGTGATTCCGATGGAACTTCTCAACTTGCACCTCACTGGCGACTTCCATGCAGTGACTGCAGCACACAACTTGTTGTCGGCAATGGTCGACAATCATTTGCATCAAGGCAACGAACTTGATCTGGATCTTGACAACATCACATGGCGCCGAGTGATCGACGTCAACGATCGTTCTTTGCGCAACATCATTGTTGGACTTGGCTCAAAAGAAGACGGCGTTACTCGCCAAACAGGTTTTGACATCACCGCCGCATCTGAAGTGATGGCAATTTTAGCGCTTGCAACCTCTATTGAAGACATGCGTGCTCGTTTTGGTCGCATCGTTGTTGGTTACAACACCAAAGGTGTACCAGTAACTGCCGAGCAACTCTCGGGTGCTGGCTCAATGGCCGTCATCATGCGTGAGGCAATCAAGCCAAACTTGTTGCAGACTCTCGAAAACACACCGGTGATCGTGCACGCAGGACCGTTCGGAAATATTGCGCACGGTAACTCATCCATCATCGGCGACATGATCGGCATTCACTGCGGTGATTACCTGATCACCGAAGCTGGCTTTGGCGCTGACATGGGCGCAGAGCGTTTCTTCAACATCAAGTGCCGCACCTCTGGCTTGGTGCCTGATGCTGCAGTGCTCGTGACAACTGTGCGTGCACTCAAGGCTCACTCTGGCAAGCACAAAATTGTTGCTGGAAAAGCATTGCCAGCAGAGTTGTTGGCAGAGAACCCTTCCGACGTTGAGGCCGGTGGCGCCAACTTGAAGAAGCAGATCGAAAACGTGAAGGCGCACGGCGTAACACCAGTCGTTGCCATTAACGCTTTCCCAACTGATCACAAGTCTGAACACGATGTGATCCGTCGTATCGCAGCTGAGGCTGGTGCCCGCGTTGCAGTGTGTACACACTTCGCCGACGGTGGTGCTGGTGCAGTCGACTTGGCAAAGGCAGTTGAAGAGGCTTGTCAAGAAAAGAATGACTTCCACTTGCTGTACCCATCAGAGGCTTCGCTCAAAGAAAAGATCGAGACTGTTGCGACCAAGATTTATGGTGCAGCAAAAGTGGAATACTCGGCTCTTGCTAACAAGCAACTCAAGAACTACACCGACAATGGCTTTGCCCATCTGCCGGTGTGTATTGCTAAAACTCACCTTTCAATTTCGGGTGATGCATCGCTCAAGGGTGCCCCAACTGGTCACACACTGACAGTGCGCGAAGTGCGTGCTTCGGTAGGAGCAGGGTTTATCTACCCAATTTGTGGCGAGATGCGCACACTGCCAGGTCTTGGCACCAAGCCAGCAGCTGCAATCATCGACTTTGACGAAAACGGCGAAATCATCGGGCTTTCATGACCGACAATTTCAAGCGCTCTCCTGGTGGCGCCATCTTGATGGATGGCAATGCGTTGCGCGATGAAACCGTTGCGCGTCTACGCAAAGTTATTGAGGATGCGGGCTCGCCACGTGTTTGTCTTGCAACGGTGTTGATCGGGGGAGATGCTCCGAGTCATATATATGTAGCGAGCAAACACAAGAAGGCTCAAGAAGCCGGCATGGTTTCCGTCGGCGTGCACCTCGAAGAAGATGCAACACAAGAGCAAGTTGAAGCAGAGGTGCGCAAGTTGGCTCTTGACCCAAATGTGCACGGCATTTTGGTGCAGCTGCCATTGCCTAAGCATCTTGACTCTGAGCCAATTCTTGCGCTGCTGCCACCAGAAAAAGATGTTGATGGACTCACCGAGCGTTCAATGGGTCGACTGATGCGCAGTTTGCCTGGACATGCACCGTGCACGCCGCTTGGTGTGATGCGCTTGCTCGAGCGCTACAACATTGCAACCAAAGGCAAGAAAGTTGTTGTCATTGGTCGTTCGTTTTTGACAGGCTTGCCACAAGTTATTTTGTTTGTGCGCAGAGGTGGAGACGCAACAACAACTTGTGCGCACTCGATGACTCCGCCAGAAGATCTCAAAGCAGCGTGCGTTGATGCAGACATTATTGTTTCTTGTGTAGGCATTGCGCGAATGATCAAAGCCGACTTCGTTAAGCCGGGCGCAACTGTCGTTGATGTTGGGGTGACTCGTATTGACAACAAAATTGTCGGTGATGTCGACTTCGATGCGGTGCAAGCTGTAGCCGGTGCAATTACACCGATGCCGGGTGGCACTGGCCCAATGACTATTGGTTGCTTGCTCGAGAACACTCTCGAGGCAGCGAAAATGCTCGGTGCGTTTCCGCGCTAGTTAGTTTGCGGCTGGTGCTTGTAATCGTTTAGCGGTTGCTTGTAGTAATCGATCAAGAATCGTTGCCATCACCACAATTGCGATTCCAACCTCGGTTCCAAGACCAGCATCTGGTTTGGTGAGTGCCTCAATCGATCGGTAGCCAAGGCCGCCACCGCCAACCATGCCTGCGATGATCGCCATTGCTAGCACCATCATCACCATCTGATTGATTGCCAAAATTATTGATGGCATAGCAAGCGGAACTCGCACACCCCACAGCACCTGCCTGGGCGTTGCACCAAATGTGGTTGCTGCTTCAAGTGATTCGTAATTGACTTGGCGGATGCCGAGCGCGGTGAGTCGGATGCCAGGTGGTATTGCGTACACAACAGCCGCGACAATGCCGGGCACGGGGCCAACAGAAAAGATCATCACAAAGGGGATTGCGTACACAAGGTTTGGAATGGTTTGCAGGGCATCCAAGAACGGCGAAATTAATGACTCCGCTCGGGGTCTGCGACCAAGCCAGATGCCGATTGGAATAGCGATCAACATTGAAAGCGCGACCGCAACAACTGTTTGGGTAAGTGTGTCCACTGCGTCAGGCCACCTACCGGTGAGTCCGATGAAAGTAATGCCGATTGCAGTGGTGAGTGACAGCTTCCAACCAGCAACGAAATACGAAAATGCACTCGCCGCGATGACGATTGCTTGCCAGGCGAGAGTTTGGTTGAGCCATGTTTGTGCACGTACCAAAAGCTCGCGCACAACAAAATCATTAAATGGTCGAGTAACTACATCAAAAGTTGTGCGAAACCATTTGAATCCTGAATCGATTGGATCCGCAAACGAAGTGCCCCATGAAAATGGAAACTCGATCCAACCCATGATGCGCCCAACAAGTGTCGCGAATAACAAACTTGCGATGGTTGCGTACATCAACTTGCGGCTGATGTGAAACCGTTGCGCGCCGGGTTCGATAACAAGCGACCTACTCACGCGGTCGAGTACGAGTGCAACTGCAACCACTGCGAGACTCACCACGAGCCCGCGGCCAGGCTCGAGACGACGAACGGTTTGATTGATCTCTTGACCAAGTCCGCCTGCACCCACGAGCGTTGCAATCACCACAATGCCAAGCGCCATCATCACGGTTTGGTTGATGCCTGCAATTATTGACGGAACAGCGAGCGGCAGTTGCACTTTCGCCAAGATCTGTCGCTTAGTTGCACCAAACATGTGTGCTGCCTCGACAGCCGACCTTGGCACTTGTTGAATCCCGAGACACGTCAGTCGAATCATCGGAGGGATTGCATAGATCACTGTTGCGATTGCTGCAGGAGCGGGCCCAATTCCAAAAAGAAGAACGATCGGGATCAAATACACCGTCGCTGGCACAGTCTGCATGCCATCCAAAATTGGCCGCAATATTGATTCAAATCGTTTGTTCAGTGCAGTGAGTACTCCTAATGGCACACCAACAAGAACGCTGATTGCAACCGAAACCGCCATGAGTGAAATGGTCACGATGCTCTCGGGCCACACACCGACAACTCCTGGGTAGATGACTGCACTTGCTGTGAAAATTGCAAGGCCCCATCTGCGGGTACGCGCAATAATCAGAAATACAAGTACTGGAGGAATAAACCAGGGGAGCCAGAGAAAGAATGACTCGACGCTGTTCAGTCCAAACTCGACAACCGAGATCAAAGGGTTGAACAACAACCTAAACGACCAATTGCTTGTTCGGTTTTTGCGCACCCACGACTGAACGCCAGTGATTGGTTCTGCGATACCAATATTCCACGACTCTGGAAAGCCCCGAGTGCCAAAAGTCTGTGCGGCAATCAGAGCGACGAGAAGGAAACTGGTAACTCGCGCGAACGGATTCCTGAAGAGAGATCCGTGCTGTTCGGTTTGTTGCGCGAGCGCAGTATTCATTGTTGTTCAGCCTGCAAAATGGCAGCGACGCTGTGTCTGTTGACGACTCCGATTACATGATTGCTGGCATCAACAACGGTGATCGGTTCGTCGCGCTCGAGCAACATCGGAATTATCGTTTCGATCTTGGCAGTCGACACGACTGTTCGTCCACCATCGACAGGTTGTCCATAGACGGTGACTGTTTTTACGCTGAGCACTTTGGCGCGTGGCACATCGTTTACAAACTCGCGCACGTATGGTGTTGCAGGGTTTGCCACAATTTCTTCAGGCGTTCCTATTTGGTCAAACGATCCATCTTTCATAATCGCGATGCGGTCACCTAGACGAAGCGCCTCTGCAAAGTCGTGGGTAATAAAGACAACAGTTCGCTGCATGGTTTTTTGCAACAAAATCAATTCATCTTGCATTTCTTTACGAATGAGCGGATCAAGCGCCGAGAATGGCTCATCAAAGAGCAAAATTTGTGGGTCAACAGCAAGTGCGCGAGCTAGACCAACTCGTTGTTGCATGCCGCCCGAGAGTTGTTGTGGGTAGTGATTTGCCCAGCCATCGAGGCCAACAATGTTGAGTACTTCAGTTGCGCGTGCAAGTCGAGTTGCTTTGTTGATCTTTTGAACTTCAAGACCGTAAGCAATGTTGTCAATTACTTTGCGGTGGGGGAACAAGCCAAAGTGTTGGAACACCATTGACATCCGGCCACGGCGTACATCGATGAGTTGGTCGTTAGACATTGCCAACAAGTCATCACCACCCAACAACACCTGACCTGATGTGGGTTCGATGAGTCGTGCGAGGCATCGGATGAGAGTCGATTTTCCAGAACCCGAAAGACCCATGACTACAAATGTCTCTCCACGGGCAACACTAAATGACACATCTCGAACAGCCACAGTTTGTTGGGTTTGCTGCAGGATGTCGGCGCGGCTTACACCGCCTTGCGCTAGGGCGATGGCGTTGTTTCCGTCGCCCTGGCCAAACACTTTCCAGATATGGCGCAACTCAATAGCCGGCGATGTCCCCACTGACGCTTCCCCCGTTGGTGTTTTCCCCACTGACACATCGCAAACCCTAGTGCGACCTCATGCTGGGCAAACAAAATTTCGCTAAGGTGTAATTGCGTTCCGACTGGAACGTGCACTCGATCAGGGGGAGATTTATGGGATCACGCAAGAAATTATTGGGAATTGGACTATTCGCCGTTGGATCACTGTTGTTCGCAGCTTGCGGTAATAGCGATGCGGCAATGGACGCGGCCGGAGAAGACACAACGGTCCTTGCAGCCACAGGTGCGCCAGCATGTACTGGCACAGCACCAATCAAAATTGCGCGCAACAACTGGACGGCATCTGCCATTGAAGTTGAAATCGTGAAGCAATTGATTGAGAAGAACCTCTGCAACCCGGTAGAAATCGTTGACATCGATGAGAATGCAATGATCCCTGGAATGTCGACTGGCGATGTTGATGCCAACGTCGAAGTGTGGCCATCAGGTTTCACAAAAGAAGAGCAAGCATTCATTGACGACGGTTCAGTTGTCAACATGGGCCTTCTTGGTGCTGTTGGCAAAATTGGTTGGTTCGTCACGCCAGATGCACTTACACAATTTCCGCAGCTTGCAACCTGGGAAGGTCTAAAAGACCCAGCAGTTGTTAAGGCATTTGCAACTGCAGCAACCGGATCGCAAGGTCGCATGCTTGCCATGGACCCGTCGTTCTCTGGATATGAAGAGCAGATCATTAAGAACTTGGGACTCAATTTCAAAACGCAATACTCGGGTTCCGAGGCTGCGACACAAGCAGAAATTGTTGCAATGACAGAAGCGAAGAAGCCAGTGATCATGTATTACTGGATGCCTTCTGCAGCAGTAGGCAAATACGGTCTAATCAATATCGTCTTGCCAAAAGCAACTGTTGACTGTGCGACACAGGCGGACAAGTGTGACGGTGACTACCCAGAAGACGTGCTCTTCAAGGTTGCATCGGCGAAACTTGAGGCCAAAGACGCCAACGTGTTTAAGTTCTTCAAAAACTTCCAAATGACAACTGACGATCAGTTGGCAACGCTCCCAGCAGTTGAAATCGACAAGCGTCCAGCAGCCGATGTTGCTGCAGAGTGGATTGCTGCGAACGAAGCAGTTTGGTCGGCTTGGTTTAAATAGTAAGAATTTAAAACTCAACAAAGTGAAACGGCGGGCCGCAAGGCCCGCCGTTTTGTTTGTGCAGAGGAGCCCAATAATGAATGACCCATCAATTCTGTTGGCACATGATTGGATTTTCCCTGTACCTATTGCTTATGGACCTGGGCGCTTGGCCGAGATCGGGCAGAAGTGCGTGGCGTTAGGTGTTCGCAATCCTTTAATCGTCACCGATCGTGGAAGTCGAGAGCTCTTCTTTATCGATCGCTTAGTCGACCTGCTTTCAGCAGCGGGCCTGAAGTCAGCAGTCTTTTCCGGAATATCACCAAACCCAATTGACTCCGAGATCAGCATCGGACGCGCGGCGTTTGTTGCAGGGAAGCATGATGCGATCATCGCGATTGGTGGTGGTAGTGCGATGGACGGAGGTAAGGCGATCTGCTTGACAGCGAACAACGAAATCGATCTTTGGGATTTCGAGTTTGAACAAGCCCC
>Ga0194049_1000090_pt1 | contig 34865 bp, 41 predicted proteins | sample JunL2225m_MetaG_FD_148665 | JGI IMG/M metagenome (GOLD analysis project Ga0194049, IMG submission 148665) | Anoxic zone freshwater microbial communities from boreal shield lake in IISD Experimental Lakes Area, Ontario, Canada - Jun2016-L224-25m | ecosystem: Environmental > Aquatic > Freshwater >... | reverse complement strand
AACGACTGGAATTCGGACGCGGGGGGGGCTGCACCGGGTTCAGATGAAGAGATGGACCTGCGCGACTTTACCAAGGAATCGTCCGAGGCCTCCTCCGAGGAGGACGACGCTGCTGGTGTGTGAGACGCATATGCGCATCGGTGGCATGGGCGTCGGTCTCTTGGTATGCGCCACCCCACTGATTAAACAATTGCCTTCTGGCAACAAAAAAAAACACTCGTGTGACACGCGCCGTGATTTGCTTGGTAGCGATTTAATTTGGCTCACACACACGCGAGGCGTGGTGCATGATAGATGTGAGTGACGCAGAGTGCCCGGTGGTGTCTAGGGGTGGCGTCAGGACGGTTCACTCGTCTTCCGCTACGGGCTCGGGTTCGCCCTCCGAGCTGCTCAAGACGATGCTCTCGTTGAGAGGATCCGATCCCTCTTCCATCATGGACTGGGGCTCGACCTTGATTTTCGTGGCGGCCGGCTTGGATGAGAGAGGGGCATCTCCGTCCTCAGACGACTCGGAGTCACTGGTAACAGCGAGGTCGACATGGACGGACGTTGACTCCGCGACCTGCATGGATTCGTCCGCTGGAGCCCCACCGTCTGGGATTTGCTGGGTCTCGCCCCCCGCGGCCTCGATTGGCTGGGTGTCGTCTCCTGCGGCCTCGATTGGCTGGGTATCGTCTCCGGGAGCGGCGACGGGGGCGGCGACGGGGTTTTCCTCCTCCGTCTCCGACCCCGTGGCAGGCGTCGTGATATTGTCTTCGTTCACTGGAGCGGCGACGGGAGCGGCGACGGGGTTTTCCTCCTCCGTCTCCGACCCCGAGGTAGGCGTCGTGATATTGTCTTCGTTCACTAAAGCGGCGACTGGAGCGGCGGCCACGGGAGCGGCCACGGTGGCGGCGGGGTCCTCCATGTCTGAGGGGTCGGTGTAGGTATAGGTGCTATCATACGCGAAGTAGGGGTTGCTCTCGTCGAACGGATTGGTCTTCTTGAATGTATGATCAGCGTCAGGGGCATCAAACTCGTCGTCTTCGTCCTCGTCCTCGTCCTCGTCCTCGTCTTCCTCCTCGTCTTCGTCTTCCTCCTCGTCTTCCATCTCGTCTTCCTCCTCGTCGTCCCCACCCTCGTCGTCGCCGTCTCCACCCTTGTCATCACCGTCTCCACCTTCGCCGGCTGATTCTTCCTCGGCGGCAGGTTCCATCCCGACGGATGCCGGAGACCCTGGATCAGCAGTCGGCTCGGCGCTGGCGGCGGGTGCGGCCTCGCCCATGTCCTGAGCGGTCGGTTGGGTGGGTGCGGCCTCGCCCATGTCCTGAGCGGCTTCTTGCTGGGTGGGTGCGGCCTCGCCCATGTCCTGAGCGGCTTCTTGCTGGACGGGGGGTACCACGTACAGCGTTCCCGAGTTGAAAGACTTGATCAAGAAGTGGATTTTGTAAACATCCTTGGTAGGGACACCGTCAATTGAGATGGAATCCTTACTTTTGTCGATCGTTCCATCCCTGAGCACGACGTGCATGTCGTTATCCGTTGCCACCTGAAGGTTGACTCCATAATGATCGTTCTCCCCGGCTTGGTCCAACCACGTTACAACCACGGGTGCAAGCATGTGCCGGAAGCACGCGATTGGGCTTAGACAGACCTCAAAGTTGGGGTTACCCTCGACTATAACCAGCTGCATGACTTTTTCAGGCAGGCCGGTAAAGTCCATCTCGAAACTCAAGTCCTTGACGTATACGATGGGATCCAACGTGATTCTCTTCTGATCAACTTCCCCTTTCAGAAAGAATGTCAACGGGGCTGTTATGCGTGGGATCAACTGAGTCGATGCACCAGCCTCACCCGAGCCGTCTTCCGCCCTTCGTCGTTTGAGGTCGCGCCTTTGCGACAACATGTCAGTCTGCAGGATGTGCAAGACCTTCTCGAGCGTGGCGATTTCGTTGCCTGCGATTCGGAGATGAATGTCTCTCGTGATCTTGAACAATCTTCCCGGAATCGTCGTGTAACCAGAGGCTGAGCCTGGGTCCAACGCAATGTTGACGTTGATCTTTAGCTCTTCCGGGCAGCCGGGTTCCTTCAACCGCGTGTAGTCGGTCAACGTCACCATCGCTTGACTCTCAGCATGGATAGTCATGTCAAACCCGGTGTTGTCGCATATGATCGTCGCCGTCTTCTGGTTAGTGCATGTCAACGCGTGGGTCGTGTACCACGGTCGTTCGGTAACAATCTGACGCGCTTCGGTATCATCCAACATGGTCTCGATTGCACGCAAATTCTCGGGGATATTCGTTCGGCTCGTCATCACAGTATAGAAATCGGTTGTGTGTCTGATATTCTCGTTGGACTTGAACTCTAATGGGCTTTAATATGGGCAGCTTTAATCGATTTCGTGGCGTTCGCGAGACCCCCCCTCGTCGTCGGTGTCTGCATCGCTCATGACGTCCTCCCGCAGGAGACACGCCAGCCACGCCACCGTCCACTCGATTCGGTGCCCCTGCATCTCCCGGATCTCGCATCCGTGCGGTATTTGCTGCAGGTTCTGTCGTAGGCTGGTCAGGTACAGCTGCGCCTGGTTTCTGCGCGAGAAACTCGGCGGCGCTCGCAGCCACTCGTAAATCCCAAAGTACAGCGCCGTGTAGTGCAGGTACCGCTGGGGTGGCAGCCACGTTATCGCCGGGTAGAGATGCCCGATTTCCTGGCGGTGCATAACCCACCCGTTGGTCAGGGGCGACCATGACCACATACGTGCGTGTGCTCACTACTACTACTACTATTACTACGAGGACCTACGCGCGTTCGTTTCGTTTTTTTCGAGTTAATGCGAGTTTTACTTCACAAGAAGGGTGGGCTGGCTCGTCGGGTCCGGGGGCTGAGTAAGGACGATGAAGGGGGGGTTACAGTGGCAAGACAACACAGGATGTTGATCTAGGTGAACGAGGTGGGGAAGCAAGCCCATTTGATGCCAATTTGGGCGTGCATCTGCTCGGGGTACACGTCGAATGTGATCCCCGCCATGAACTCGTCCATGTCCTGTTCAGCGTCGTAGCTGGTGGGCTTGGTTTCCTCTTCCTCCGCCATGAAGTCCTCCAGGCTGTAGTTGTCCTCTGGTTCTTCCTGACGCGCGACCATCGAAGGATTCGTTCCCGTCTGAGCCGGGGCAACTTGAGTTGGGGGAAGATATGTAGCAACTCGGATGTCCCCGTTTGTGTCCGTGAAAAATACTTCGTGTTTCGTGATGGGGTCGTTGTCGAATTTGATCCACGCTTTGAGCATACATACCTTACCTTGGTGAAACCCATAGTCAATCTCCCCGTAAACCTCACCAGGCACTGTCTTACAAATCTGGGTATATGACATCCCTGCAACGTGGTACCCACGAAACAAATCCCTTCCCGTGCAGACATGCCTGCTGAACTTATTAACCATGTTTTTAGGCAACGGCGCAAGAACCCCAGGAGTGACGTAGTAAACGTACATAGCGTGAAACTACGAGATACCCAGTGCACCACTTCCACTTTAAATAGGCTAGAATACACCCGATATTACGTGAATAACCCGTCGGCATTGGCCGGGCTTCCACCATAACACACGTAAACCTGCTGTATATAAGCCTACGCTGGAATGAACAGGCACTACAAACTAGTCTTTTAGACATGTCTGGCGGACCTAACACGTACTACGTAATGGATACTGAGGCGCTTGGCCTCGCCTTGGAGCAAGTCCAGAAGGCGCAGGACCAGGTGGTTTTTGTTGAATACGGAAACGCTCAGCTTCGCGATGCGAACGCCTCCCTGAACAACCAGATCGTGAACGGGAACAAGCTTGTCGACAGCATGAACGAGACAATCGCCAAGCTCACCGCCGAAAAGGCAGCCTTGACGGCTCATGCCGTCGCTCGCGAGGGCAAGCTCTTTGCGTTGGAGGACGAGAACACCAGCCTGAAGGACGAGAACGCCGCCCTCAAGCTCGAGCTCCAGCAGGCTCTTCTGGTGGACGAGCGGACCTTCGTCGTCGCCCCCCCGGTGCAGCAGCTGCAGGCCCCTGAGCCGGCGGATGATCCCTTTGCCGTCTACGTCAACACCCACCGGACGCTTGTCGCCGTGGGGGTGATCATGGGCGAACACGACAGCGTGCTCGAGGAGTTGCAGGATATCCAGCAAGAGGCTGCTTTCCTCGAGTCCGACCTCAAGATCGAGGTGACGCACGAGCTCATCGAGCGCGAGAAAGATCGCCGCGCTTCCGAAAAGGTGGAGCAGGATCGCAAGGACGAGAACGCCGAGATGGCCGTCAAGGCGCAGAAGAAGGCTGACGAGAACGCTGAGATGGCCGTCAAGGCGCAGAAGAAGCTCGACAAGCAGCTTCGTGCGCAGGAGGAGAAGCTTGCTGCCCAGAAGAAGGCTGACGAGATGGCCGAGAAGAAGAAGAAGCTCGACGAGGAGCGTCTGAAGACCCGCAAGGAGCAGGTGAAGGCCAGGTCTGCCATCATGAAGGACCGCAAAGAGGCCCGCGCCAAGGAGGCTGAGGAAAACTCGGTGGTGGCTAAAGCGGTTCGCAGGGCGGTGATTGCCGCGCAAGCCAAGACGAGGGAGGAATACTCCGAGGCGGCTAACGCTGCTCGCAGGGCGGTGATTGCCGCGCAAGTCCAGTCTATCAAGGAATCCTTTGACAATGACCCGCTGTTTGCGTCCTATCACGATGATTCTGATGAGTAATCCCCCCGGGCTTCTAATTGACGGTTCTCGCGTCTAAGGCCCACTCAGGCCACCCCTCTCCCTAGTGAGATTAAATTTGGTTACAACCCACGTTTCTGTGTGTCTCTCTCGTGCGTGGTCTCTCCACACACGAAAATCAAGTCTTACTTGCTTTAATCAGGGGTTGCGCCCGGATTGTGGTGGTGGGGTCGTCGGCAATGCTCGCAATGTGCGTGTTTCCTAATCGGAGTCATCGGCGAGGTCCACCACCTCCACCTTCTCGTTGTTGATGTTGGCAGCCTGGGCGGCGGGCACCGGGACCCCGACCCACCACGGCACAGGGAGCGGGGCATGGGCTGCTGGAAGGGCTCCAGACTGCAAGCCCAGGCGGACGTTGGTCTGAGCGTGCACGGCCGCACTGATGAAGCCGGGCTCCCACCACGACCCAGCCGGGACGTCGATGTATGCCTTGGGGGCGCCTGAGAGACGAACCGGAGCCGGGGCATGCACGACGACGGCCTTGGGCGTGTCGTCTTCGGTGCTTTCGTCGTCGCCGGTGGTGATGGGGTCGGTCAACTCACTCGCCTGCAGCTTCCTGGTCCTCTTCGCCATCTTGGCCTTCTTCTTGGCCTCCTCGGGGTTCACGGCCGCCAGCGCGCTCTTGCGTGCCTTGATGCGCTCCGCCTTGAAACGGACCTGGTCGTTGGCCAGCATCTTGTTGCGCAGAGCCTTCCGGGTCGGCTCGGGAAGGCTCTGGTCCCCCACCATCGTGTAGAGCACGGCGGCCACGGCATCCTCAAACAGCGTCACCATGCGCTCGTGCTGCTTCTCGGGGTCCGTGTCGTGCAGGGGGTTCTCGGCCTCCTCCTTGATGGCAGAGAGGGCGGCAAAGACGGGCATGTCGCCCACGAGGGCTTCGGGCGTGTTGCGGGCATCGAGGCTGTTGGACATTCGAATGTTACACGGTCGCTCTGCACTCTCGTTATATACTCTCACTCGCGCGCGGAAACACGCTTATTTCAAGTGGGACTTGATTTTTAATCGTTCTACTTCTAGAACGGGCGCTCGGACGGGTCGAGCAGACGGCCCACCACACGGGGAAGCGTCGCGGCGTAAGCCGACAACGTGGATCCAGCCGGGACCGCGGTCGTGATAAACGACTCGTCGTGCACCCAGATCCCCGTAATGGGGTCCTGGCGGTACACTTTGAGCGCCTGCAAAGTGGGCACAGCAGGAGCAGGCACGATGGGACGCTTCGCCACGATGACCTCGTCAAGCTCAGCGTTCAGCTTCGCGTCGGCTTCCACCTTCTCGATGGCTGCGGCGATGTTCGCGACGATCCTCTGGTCACGGACCTTCCTGGCGGCCTTCCTGTTGATACGGTCGAGGTTTGATAACATTCGAGTGTTACCCCACCGCAAGACACATGTGTTAAATACTCGTGGAGACACATGGAGATCGAGAGTTTTACTACTAATAATCATCGCTCGCGACGGACGAGGCGCTCGACGAGCCAGGCGCCAGACCCAGCTCATGGAGCACCCCCACGAGCATCCCCCGGTCCGCCTCCGTGTACGAGTTGACCTTTCGCTCCACCCCGTCGACCCACTGGGGGTGCTTGGGGGGGTCCTCGTCGTGCGCCTCCCTGTAGCGCTTGGCGGCGAGTGCTCCCACCCGGCACAAATCCCCGTGTTTGAGCGCCCGGATTTTCATCTCCTGCACCAGCTGCGAGATCGACAGCGAGGCAGGCGTGGCTTGAGGGATCTCCGGCTCCCCGTCTTTGATCAGCAGTGGATTTGATCCCAGCGTTGGCACGGTCATGATGTTCTTGATCATGTCCTCTGTCTGCAGGCGGAACCGGGCGTCCGTCTGCTGCCAGTCGGGCCGGATGCGCGTCATGAGACCAAGAAAGTTGTCCATGTTCTTGATGCGCTTGTCTTGGGTTGAGGCACGCCTTTCGTGGATTTCGTCCTCAAGTCTCATCAACTCCAGGTCCTCGCGCTTCACCCGCTTGCGCATGGTCTCTGGGTCCTCAGGCTCAATCCCTGCAGCAGCCTTGGCCATCTGGGCTATGGGTGAGTTGGACGCGGCGTTGGCGTTGATCTCTGAGATGAGGGTCTTGTCGCCAGCCATGTAGCGCTTGAGGATATCCGCGAATTGGACACGGGTTCTCTTGGCTTCATCACCAGGAAGCACCATTATGAGCTCCAGGGCGTGCTCAAAGCTCACAAGCTTGGTTCTGGAGTTGCCACATCCACCAGTATTTCTCTCGCTAATTTTCAGCGATGAAAATTTTTCGTCGCTGATGCCTCTTAGAGCCTGACCAGCGTGGTCTCTGTCCTTTCCCGTCATAACCATAACCAGATCCACTGCGTAAATCATGTGGTCTTGTGTTACACGCACAGATGAGTCACGGCCTTTGATGATCTCGGCAAAGGAAAGCGCTTGAATGGACTTAGAGTATGACATGGTTTCAAATATGAATGGAAACTACTAACTTTCCAGGGGGTCCACGCCGTGAAACGATTTTTTTCTTGGCAAGTAGAGACTAGACCATGGCATGATCAGGGGCTATCTAGAATAATTCACACAATTCACGCCCCAAACGTGAGCCGCATAGAAATATCGCCTCTCGCGACGCTCGAAACGTCACGACGCCCCGCCAGCCCGTTGATAATGGCGAGCCGAGACCCGACCGTCCACGGTTTTCCCAGCCGCACATACTCCTTGTCAAGCTTTTCCGCGACAAACAGCAGCAATTCCTCGCCATCAGCAAGAATTTCCACGGGAATGGCCAGATTTTGGATGAATCGCTCGGTACTCGACCCATTCGTGTACCCGTTTACACGATTCATGCTCGGTTTCGGGTTGAATCCGGTATAATCCAGCCCCGTCTTGAAACACACCCTCTTTTTTTCCCAAAATAGAAACATGAATATACGTATATCCACGTAATTCTGGTCAAATCCCAGACCCCCCCACCCCCACGCCAGGAGAATCCTTAAAGGTAACCGGTAACCAGAGGTAACCAGTCTACATGGCTACCTGGCTACTGGTTACCTGTCTACTTCTTCAAATTCTTTTGGAGTGTGAGGGGGGGGGAGACGAGAGGATCTCAAAAAAAAAGATGTTCGAAAAGAGGCGAGTTTAGGTTCATTCAAAAATCATCCTGGTCCATCATGATTTGGCGCCAGCACCGCTTATGGAGGTGGCGCCCGTCCCAATCGTCGTGTCCAGCCCCGTTTCGGCGCGAGCTCCCAATGGGAACAATCTTGCCACCACAGCTCAGACACCTGCCTTCGAGGTACTGGCAGGCATAGTCGTGTATCCTGGGCTTGCGTTCCTGCACCCACTTGAAAGCTTGTGATGAGTTGGCCTGGATGGTGTGTACTCCGTCCAGCCTCCACCCGGCGAGAAACATCTTGTACGCTAGTGGCACATCGTCGAAATGCCGGCCTTTGTGCATACCAAAATCCAGGATGGGCATGCTTTTTGTGTTGATGTCCCTGTTTTCTCAGTGTACTTATTCCCAAACAGAGAGGGTTAAGGCACCTGGCGATTATTAGCCCCTTTCTTTTTTCCCAAAATAGAATCACGAATATACGTATATCCACGTAATTCTGGTCAAATCCCAGACCCCCCCTACCCCACGCCAGGAGAATCCTTAAAGGTAACCAGTAACCAGAGGTAACCAGTAACCAGTCTACCTGGTTACCTGGTTACCTGTCTACTTCTTCAAATTCTTTTGGAGTGTGAGGGGGGGGGGAGACGAGAGTCTCTCGAAAAAAAAGATGTTCGAAAAGAGGCGAGAACATTTTCAATTCACTGCACACATGAACGAGAAGAGAATCAGCGCATGCATGTTCGACACTGCGCCCGCATAGCCATGGCTGGACATGCTCACAGCCCAGTCGGGATGACGAGAAGCGTTGTGCAAGAGCATGGTCCTATCAAAATGGATGAAGCCCATGCTACCAGACTCAGCCCCCAGCGCTGTAGAAGCCACTGACCCGTTAACAACATGGGGCCCAATCATCCCTTGATGGAACCCGTCGGTGATGACAATGACGTTGGAGGCCGTGTATCCCGTCTGAATCGTCTGGAGGAAAGTCGAAGTCTGCTCCTCAACAGACCCCAACCATGAGAGATACCCCCATATTCCAGTCTCAATCACCAGCAAGTCGGCTTTGTACCCACTACTACCGACCTGTCGGATCAAATCAGCGTCCAGTTCAGGGGTCGACACAAACGTCTTGAACTGAAACACGATGAGCCACTGTCCTGGCCCAGGGGTTGGAGGGAACTCGTGGGTTTGGGGCGGGGTCATGTACTTGGCCTCGTCCACCACCACCACCACCCCCTGTTTTTGGCGCTCCACTAGCCACCACTTGGAGCGGGGCCAGCCACAGTTTGCAATATCGTAGCCGTCTAGGTTGCGGCACGAGTTTGAATCACCATCTCTAGACTCAATGTGCGTGCTCTGCTTCTGCTTGGTCAATTCCTCGAGAAATCCAACCACCATCGTCCTGGCAAAAGACGAGCCGGCAAAAAACACGGTGCGTCCGCTGAGACACGACGCCAGGACACTCCTCTTTCTGATCAGGAGAGGTGTTGTACTTGCTGTGGCCATTATTATGTTTTGCAATTGCTGCTGCAAGACAAGCTGGCATCTTGGACTTCGCTTCTGGAATGCTCTGCATTCGTCGTGTTCTGCTGCAACTGTCAAGAGAAATACAAGAACAGGAACTAGACCCTCCTGTAGCCACATGTATGTACTTCTCATAGTGAAATTGACGCCTGCTGAGACACGCCCTTTTTTGAACTCTTTTTTTATCCCAGACCCCCCCCCTACCCCACGCCAGGAGAATCCTTAAAGGTAACCAGTAACCAGAGGTAACCGGTAACCAGTCTACCTGGCTACTGGCTACCTGTCTACTTCTTCAAATTCTTTTGGAGTGTGAGGGGGGGGAGACGAGAGGCTCTCAAAAAAAGATGTTCGAAAAGGCGCGACCCTACACGAATATAGGGTGTGGCCACGCAGGACACGCTTATGCTAAACGATGATGATAACTGACCAAAAGAAAATGACTACTGGTCTGGTATGCTTCATGGCTGGGGTGTTATGTGCTCTGGTGTTTGATAACATGTATTTCGTGGATGTGCACCACCACCCGTACCCGACCACATTACATACTGTCGTGAACAACGTGGTAAAACTGAATGATGGTGGGGCTGACGGGTTGATTCAGGAGAAAACACGTGGACTTAGGGCTGGGATGCCTGATCCATTGGGTATAGCCAAACCAAGACTGGACATTATGTGCAGGACGTTTCACGGGGCGTTCTTCGAGATCATGCGAATGGTCGTGACATATCTGATATTTTTCCCGAAAGATGAGATGGCAACCCAGATTGTGCTGGTACTTGACGCTGAAAATGAGCTGGATCATTTAACGGGGTCTATTCTGGAGACTGCGTACAAGGATATAGGAGTCAGGGTACTATACGAGGAACCGCCTCCGGTGGGCACGTTAACTTCCATCCAGAGATCCGAGGGGTTCTCACGCACGCAGTGGTCAAATTTTTACTCGGATCTGTACTCGGATGCCGACTTTATCGGGATTATCGATTCGGACGCCGAGTTTTCATTCCGACCTGTACTGTCCAAGCACGTGGTTGTGGATGGTAAGAAACCGGTAATTCACGGGATCGTGGCTCCTGGTGGACCGGTTGAGTGTGTCACATACATGATTGGCAGAGATCGTGTAGCCGAATTTATGTACGTGTTCCCGTTTGTGGTGAAGCGAGAGCATTTCGCGTTGATAAGACAGCACATTGTACGAACTACTGGGAAGGAGACGTTTGAACAGGCGTGGATTGAACTGCAGGTCCGCTTCAACACTCTACAGAATTTCTTGCTAATGGGGAATTATCTGTTCTACTACCACCATGACGAGTACGAATGGGACATTGTGAATTCCCAGTTGTCGACTGTGGCATCCCCTAGCCCCCATATAGGGAAGAACTTGCCAATGGACGAAGATGTTGAACGCACAGTGAGAAAATATCACGACCAAATGTGTGTCAACAGCAAGGATGTGGCCTCCGAGTGTGGTGGAATGACTCCAGCAGCCATTGAAGCAGCCAAGTTCGTCCCTTTCACCGACTTCTGGCCGATGGTCAATGGGGAAGTCGGGTACAACTACCCAGCGTCGAAAAGTCACGATGGCACTGGCGGTCGTGACCACCAGGTTATATTCGACAAAATGATGGACGACGCCTTTCCCAACAGGCAGGGGGATGAGTTCTGGCGCCGCACTCGATACAACAGGACCGAGAGGACCAGGAATCCCTCCCGTTTGCCATGAATAAAATTTTCCAGAGAGACGAAAGCGTGTGTGTGAGGTTGGGGCGTGTATAATATATAATTTACAGAAAACAGTCAGTGACGCAAGAGTAACATGAGCGACAACCGGTTGGTCATCATAACGGTCATACTGGTGTTGCTGGTGATGCTGTTGAGAAACGAATGGTTTCCCCACTTACAGCATGTTGTTGAGCCTCACCCAGTTACCCGGACTGTACCTGTAATACAATTGAACACAGCGCATGACTCATCTCTATCCTCTAGCAGTCCAGTGGGAGTTGGGGGTACTGCCACGTCTGGAGTGCTATTCAGCATGCAAAAACAGCGTGTTTACACGGGTGGGCGTGACATATTAGCAAACGAGCTCGCATTTGTCGCGAGTGATGCATACCCTACTGGGGCAAAGTGGGTGGTCATCACGTCTATATTTTTACCAACCAAGCTGATCAAGACCATGGCACAAGCCAACGGGTGGTGCACGGTCATCGTGGCCGACTTGAAAAGCCCATCAGAATCAGAATTTCTTGGGCACATGCAGGCCCCCCGATGTTTCGTGTACCTTTCCGTGGATAAGCAGATGAGGCTGGGATACTCTATCCTGAAACACATCCCGTTCAACACATTCGGGAGGAAAAACGTGGGTTTTGTCTTTGCCGTGCATCATGGCGCCAAGGTGGTGTACGACACGGACGACGACAATGAGATTGCAGATTTAGATCTGTTACAGTACTGGGCGTCCTGGCTTGACTCCTCAAAAAGCCGCGTGGACCCCTATTGGAGATGGACTGGAGCTAACCCGTATGGCGTGCACGGGGGGGTAGAGGGGATTTGGCCCAGAGGTCTGCCGTTAAATCAGGTATTGGACAAGAATACGCCTGCACCACATGCAACAGGGAAATCACCTGAACATCGTCAGGTCTGCATTGTGCAATCACTAGCAGATCAAGAACCGGACGTGGACGCGATATACCGTCTCACCAACGCCAAGTATCCTGCGTTTTTCACCCCTACTTCGCGTTACAGCGCCAGTTTGGTCAGCGAGGGGCAGATTGCACCGTTCAACGCCCAGGCCACGCTCTTTTTCGAGGACGCGTTTGACAGCATGCTTCTTCCGGTAACAGTGCATGGACGCGTGAGTGATATATGGAGGGGATACATGGCGCAGGCAGTCATCCGAGACCAATCGTGTAGGTTGGCCTTCACTGCGCCCTGGGTGACCCAAGTCAGGAATGCGCATGACTACCTCGCAGACTTGGAGGCAGAGACCCCCCTCTACCGGCAGGCGCCTGCTCTGGTCAGGCATCTTGAGAACGCCAGATACAGCACGATGAGGGAAGCAGTGATTGACATGTACGAACACGGGGTGGTTGGCGAAGCAGACGTGAATTTGGCCACGGCTTGGCAGGCAGACATGGCGAAAGCGAAAAATGGTGCACGGGCACAAGACGACGACGCGATGAAACTAGTGTCGTACAGACATCTGCTCATCCTAATGGGAAAAGGAGTGCACTTGAAGGGGCAGATCACGAAAGTGCTGGCAAATCCTAGCCTAAGCCACGTGGACCTGGTGGTTGGCATTTTTGATCAGCCTGTAGAGTCACTGGAATGTCCCGCCACCCCTGATCGCGTGACCTGCGTGAATGTCGCTGGGACGACGTGGACATCTGGAAGGAACATGTTAGCAAAAGCAGCGTATAGTAGAGAACGGAGTCTTGACAGGAGATATTCCTTCTGGACGTTCGGGGATGCAGACATAAACATGCTGTGTATAGGAGGAGACGGGGACTGCCTCAGTGAGTATGACGCATTCCTGGCAGCCCTTCCTGCTCAAGTATGGATGGGCGCCCTCCTTGTGAATGGTCAATGGGCGAGTACCGCGAATGCAATCATGGTAGAATTGCAGGCGTTTGACGCTGCCTGGAACTCGATGCGACGCGAGGCTGTGCCTGTTCTACTCCCTTACAGGACAGATCAAGACTCCCACTCGTGGTGGTCGTCACAGGCTATTTTTTGGAACAAGTTGCAGTGTCTAGCACCCTATTTTGCAGTGGCTCCGTTAACCATCTTTTATGAGAACCCAGATCACAACGAGTACCCTCGAAACCCACGAAACATACCAGAAGAACAGAGAATAGCTCGTCAAATGATGGGGCGTTTGTCTGGCGATTTACCACTGGCTTCTCCTGAATACTTCGGTGATACTAAACAGGAAAGGGTCAGGACCCTGCCGTGGACAGACGTGGACCACTCCTCGACGTTTGGGGATACATTCGAGCGATGTGCCGCTGAATTCGCTGGAGAGTTCTACTCGTTTGTGTTGTGAAAAAAACGTTCTAAAACGTGCCGGGTATATATGGCCAGCCAGGAGATAATAATATTACAAGTGCAATGGGCCAGATCATCGCCAGACTGGTCGCTGTGATAGCCACGATCTTCCCCTCCCTCGACCCGTCACGCGTAGGCTTGTATTATTATCAACCCCTGGGCCATACCCTCAAAGGAGAGGCGCCAGGAGGGTTCAATCACCCTATGGAGGACAGCATGTACGCCGCGTTGCGCCAGGGAAAGAAATCAGACCAAGACGAAGACGGAGATACGTGCGGCGTCGAGATATTCGTGCACTGGGGCGTGTACGAGTCCGGCAAGACGTGGGCGGCGCGCAACGTGGGGTTCAGGCTGCAGGAGGAGGATGAAACTAGGGTGATGTTCCTGCGCGGGTACGACCACACGTTTCAGCTGAAGAGCGTGCGGGAGTGGCTCAGGCTCAGCATGGGTGATGATGGAGGAGTCACCCCGCTGAAACCAGGCAATTCTCCCACCGTGGTGATCATCGACCATTTCGACCAGGTGTTGGACCACTACGGACTGGTGGACACGGTGCACGCGCTGAGGACGGAATTGCGTGGCCAGAAGAACCAGCAGGGCGTCGCGGTCGTGAAGGTCCTGCTTCTTGTGACATCCTGGGAGCTGGCGCTGGAACTGCGCGACGACGGGAAATGCAAGCTGGTCAGCTCAGACGCGGCGTGTGGGCGCTGGAACTACGATCATCTCGTGGGCGCCTGGAAGACGCTCCCGCTAAAAACACGCCTTCAGTGGACCGATGAGGAGCACACGAACCTCCTGCGCCTGTGCGTGGAGACCGGCGCCGTCGGGGACCTCATGTTCCACGTCACTCAAAAGTCCAGCTTCAACGAGCAGCGTCTGGCCAGGCGCGGCTCCCTCCTTGGCAACGAGTGGAGCATGGGGATTCGCGCGCTCGATGGACACGCTGAGCCGGGCGAGGTGGGCGTTTTCCCCAATAGGCACGGCAGATTCGGCTGAATTGATAAATAAAACTAAAAGAACCGGCCCGCCACGAGAGCGTCCGGGTGCATCATGTCGCATTCCGTGTTCGAAACGAGCACCTGATGCCCTTGAGAGTAAAGGGCTGCAGAAGACGAGAACCCACTGGAAACCGACACGACCAGGACATCCACAGCGGTCATCATGAACCAGTCCGCGATGGCCAGCTGTGTGGCTCGGTTCACGATAGACTCCACCATGTCGCGCCCGTACTGCTCGGAAAACTCCTTGACGTTGACATGTCGCTCGAGCGCATGCTCGCTTGTGGCGAAAACCTCGTCGAATAGGGTCCCGGTTAACATGCGGCTGACCTCGAGGCTCGCCACCAGACTGTTGGTGCTGAACATGAAGTACTTTCTTTGCGAGGCGGTGCACATAGTCCGCACAAGGCCCATGAGACACCCGTGTAAGTTCAGGGGCAGGGGGGCGCTGGTGGCCGAGTCGTCGATCCGAAACGCGTACCCGATGCTGCAAACCGCTGGATCGTTGAGCTTGTGCAGTATTTCGCCTAGTGTCGTCTCATTTGTGGTTTGATTTGAGGTCAGGCTTAGTGTAATATCAAAGGCCTGGCGCGACGGTGCTAGCAAAGTCCTCCAGATGCAGCGATAGCATCCCATCGTGTTCGACGTAGCCGAGATCCCACCGTTGGTGAATTCCCGACCGAACTCACCGTGGTTGTGTTCGAACCTGGCGAGTACCTCATGGGAGAGGCCCCTGTTCCCGTGAAAGAAGATGACACGGGGCCCGCGTGACTCGACCTCGTCAAGCAAGGCCCCGTTTTTCCAGTACGTGTCGTGGTTGTGAGTGTTTAGAAAGGCCACGTCCTGTTTCTCACCACCCACTGGCGAGTTTGTAAATCCCACCGGCGAGTATGTGTGCACCGCGTTGAGGTTAACCCAAGCCATGTCGACATGCGAAATTCCTAGCGCCTCGTAATCAAACGTCCAGTCGTAAAAGGTGTTGGACCGCACGACCGCTTCCAGTCCAGGCCAATGGATGCGCAGCCTTCGCCCCGTGGTCACAGCCAGCATCGCCGCGCCCGCCAGGCCTGCGAGACGGTCGCCCCACCCTCCGCAGTCATCCGTGGTGCGGCATTGGAACACAATGTACCTGTTGTTGGTCATAAGGCTGGATTCAATCTGGTCCAGCGCGTCGGAGAAGTTGGCGCACGTTGGGTCCGGTCGGATGAAGAGCTCGTGGTCTGAATACATCGGCGTAGACAGGAGTGTGTAATGCCTGGATCGTTTAGGCACCATTCGACGAAATAACAGGGACTTGTTGTGTCGATTCCACACAAAAACCAGCACGCTGGCCATCCCCACCATGATGACCACCCAAAAAGTGTGGCTAGGAGTCATCTCGATATTCAAGACACGCGTGGCACGCACATGGACGGGGAAAATATATATGGACTCTTCTTTTCGCGAGACCGCCCTTGACATCGTGTTTGCGTTGTCCACCTTCTGGGAAAAGCTCGACGGCTTCAAGTCCATACTCATGCGCGGCGTGTCCAAGCGGATCAGGGACGAGGTTATGGACCCGTTGTACATTAGGGAGGTCCTGCTCCGCCGGTACATGCTCGACCTGGACAACTACCTTCTCATGCGCCGCAACTTCCACGCGGGGGGGCTGATGAATTCTGGCTGCTGGTACATTCCCCCGGTGTGTCCGTGGCACGACAACGACAGCATGCTCATGATCGATTGGAAAGCGTTTACGTATTCCACCATCCCGTGGGACTGGTCAGCACCCAGAAATGTCAGGACCCGTCGTGCGGCCGGGATCTACCTCGACATCTTCAAACACATGTCCCTGCTCCGCGTGAAGCACACGCAGACCACGGAGCTGCTCCGGGTGATGCGGCACGGCGTGTGCAGGGCGGACACTAACTACGCCAATACAATGGCAATCGGCCTGAAGAAACCGAGACGCGTCAGGACAAGCGTGTTCATTGGCGGGATCATCGCGGCGCTCGAAAAGGACATGGCCGCGCTCGTCGTGGACAATGAGGTCGCCGATAGCATCATCACAAACAGCGCGATGTGGTTTGATTAGAGCATGTTTTTTAGCTTGTTTCCTGCATTCGGTCCGCGTCTTCTTGGACGCGCACGGATCCATCGAGACATTGTTGGCACTTGACTCCAAAATTATCGCTGCATACCCACTCCTTAAAGTTCTTGTTCATATCGTCGGCCGCGCGCAGCACCAGCTCCCTGTGTGATTTTGGGCTTTCCCCAACGCCCGACACCAAGGTCAATTCGAACTGTGCAGACATCAGGATATCTCCAGGCTCTGTCAATGTGTCGGACCCGCGCCCGTATCCCAGATGAAGGGTGGTCTTGTAGGTACTGGTGGTCATCGAACTTCGCGTTCTTTGCACACACACACAAGGTAGCCCTGATATACTCGTGTGTCGCGAACAGTGTTAATCCGATGAATCAGGAAACGGGAATATCTGGCCCTGCATTTCCCGCTCGCCGTTCTCAAGTCTGAGCCAAGTGGTGATAGTGAAACGCCTTGGCTCCGGCGATGAGGCATCAAACCTCAGCTGGATGACCCGTGCGCCTCTCAACCAGTCCCCGTACCCACCGTATCCGGTGTGTCTCCCGTAGCACAGAGACGCCATGTCAAAACGCGATGATCTAGTCTTGGGAACGCAACACCACGAGTTCCTGTGATCGTGGCCGACGAATACAGCGCGTACCCCCGCAGCAGCGAGAGTGCTCGTGACCGACAAAGCAGTGCCATCACCAACGCTGAACGTGCAGGGGGTTTCCGTTTGGTCGTGTCCCACACAGTCGTACGTGGCGCTGTTTGTGCTCTGCTTGAACTCATCAGACGGTATGTGGAAGAACGCTATAGCGTGAGGTTTCCCGTACTGCTCCGACACGGAACGCACCCACTCCGTCTGACTCGGGAGTATCGCCTCCGGCAGCCGCCCTCCTCCACTGTCCAAGAAAAACAGCAGAACGGGCTCGCTGTGTCTGCTTGAGAACACGGGAATGTAGAAATTGCTAACCCCTGGCAACGAGGAAGGGCCCAGAACAGTCCTGGAAAGCGTGGGAAACTGGCTCTTCTCGTATCGCAGGAGGGATTCCCGCATGTGTGTAGACGGCGCCAGTTGATACAGGCTCCATGCCAGCGCTGTAACCACAATCCCCGACAGCATGAGGTAGTGCGCATAGGACGACACAGGGAATCTTTTCCAGTCGGTCAGGAGGCACATGACCAGCGCCACCGCAAAGAACACCACGGCTATGATTTGCGTCCACATGAACCACGCCACGGGGTCAAAATAATACGGCTGGTCGTCGTGATTCCCCAGAATCGTTGCAAACGGGATGCCGTTGTTGGCTGTTGGTATGAGCGAACTGATCCAGAGCATGAACCTGTCCTTGTTGTACAGACGCGCGTATCCAGAGATCTGGTCACCCGAGAGCACTGCAAAGTCAACTCCCTTCTCAATCTGTAGAATGTCCAGCATCACACCCGTCGACTTGTTATCCATGCTAGACGACTCCCCGTAATGCAGATCCGTGAACTGGATGATCGTGAACGTCTCGTCGTCGGCATTGAATCGAAGCGTCTCCGGGTCTCGCTCGTGATTGGTCGCTGCTCTGTATCGCGTGAGGACATTCATGGGCGCCATTTCCATAGAGACAAGTATGCACCCGGTAAACAAACAGAGACTGATTACAACTACTATTACTACGAGTCGCTTGGTCTCGTTCATCCGCTGCACCAGACTACTCTTCTACGGGGATTGATAAATAGAACCCCGTCCAGGCCAACACAAGACACGTATATCGTCGTGAGAGTGAAAAAAGGACACGCGAATGCCTGCACACCCTGTAATCCCAGACCAAGAAGAATCGTCAGGGAGTATGTACACCGTCTTGCGAGGAATATGCGTCAAAAAACGATCGTCAGACGTGTTGGTGGGGCTATCCATCTGCCTGGACATCATGCTCATCGCGTTTGTGTGCGTGGAGATTTTCAGGAGGACTGTATCCCCCACCTCCTTGTCCAGCGACCCAGACGAGTGGAAAAGGCAGGGATGTGATACGATAAACCTAGGTATCAACCCGAACCCCCGTATCCCAAACTGGACAACGCCAAATAGACGCTCGTGCAACACGACCTTTGTCACACAGTACTTTAACATCCCATCCAAGCACACCATGATGGAGTACGCGTCGTGGATCAGTAATCTGGAGGGTATGTGCCTGCTGGTGTTCACGGATTCCCCGCAACTCTGGCGGCACAGAGACCATGACCATGACGTGGTCATCATAGAGACCAAGTTGTGCACGGAGGCGCGGGTGCTGAACCAGACAGGGTGCTTCTGGCAAGAGCAGAGAGCGCTGGACCCAGAGGCCGCGATACACAGGACCCCGCTGGTGTATCTCGCCTGGAACCTCAAGCCGTACTTTGTCAAGGAGGGCGCAAGACTGAACCCGTTTGACTCCCAGTGGTTCTTTTGGATCGACGTGGGCTTCATGCGCTCCTCGACAGGAGGAGGGGACAAAACATGGACGTACCCAGCGCTCCACGGGGATGCGCGGGATCTCGTACCCGATATGAGCCGATACGCCATGCACTTTCTCACAGTGCACGAATTCCCCGTAGAGGAGATGTCCGGGCACTTTCACTATTCCACACACCAAGACAGGATCGCCGGGAATCTCTGGGGAGGGCATGCAGAATGCGTGGCGCCCTGGGTCGATCTGTATTACCAGACCCTCTTGGACTACGTGGATAGGAGGGGCTGGTTCGTGGGCAAGGACCAGAACATCATGAACTCGCTGTGCACGGAAAATCACGCCCGCTGCATTCTCGTGGATCCTCGCAAGTACCTCTGGGAAAACCCCTGGGTGGGCATGTGGGAATGCCTGCTCAAGCAGCGCGAGTGTGGGGTGTACACGCTGAAAGGGATTATTAAATGATTAAAGGGTCAAGACCAGCCCAGCAGACGACAAAGAATATGCGTGTAATCAGGGTGGTCAAGACGTGCCTCGTCGCATGCTGTATTGGGTTTCTGATAGCATGCTTAACGGGGTTCGAGTTCCTGCTCCCGGATTACAAGCTGCACCCACCCGCAGCGTTCATGGACAAATGGGTTGGGGTCATCACGGTGGGCCAGCTGGGCAACCAGTTGTGGGGCTTGGCCTCGAGCCACGGCATAGCCAAAGCGCGAAAGGCGAGGTGGTGCATCGTGGACATGCATAACTACTACTATGGCAAGTACAAACCCTTGCTCGAGTGGAAAACGGCCCCCCCCGAGCGATGCCCTGGATGGATAGTAGCACACTCGCTCTTTCGGTACTTTTCGTTCTTCAATGTCGTCACGGATGGCGATTACTTTGCCACGTATACCCCCGTCTTCAAGGAATCGCCTCACAGCGCCGTGATGTTGGATGGCTGCCTGCAATCCTTCAAGCACTTTGACCCGGATGTCCCAGTCCCGTTCAGGCTAGTGGCCGCTCCTCTCGCTGAGGCATGGGTCCGATTGAAGCGGGTCAGCGTCGCCATCCACGTGAGACGATGGGACAAGCGGTGGAGTATAGGAAACGTCGTTCCACCCGTCTCCTATTACCAACAGGCGATCCGCGTGCTGAATTCGCGTTTTCCGTCGTCTCCGTGGCAGAAGCAGGATTTTGTCGTGGCCACGGATGACAGGGGGTGGGTGGAGAACCAGGACGTCTTTCAGGGGATGACCGTGCTCTCAAGCAAGGATCCCGCCTTTGACATGGCCGTCATTTCAGCCTGTCAACACAAGATCATAAGCGTGGGGACGTTCGGCTGGTGGGGCGCGTTCCTCGGTGATACTACCGGGCGCAATAACAATAACACAACGTCCCTCGTGATTTATCCCACGCTTCAGATGGAATGGCCCTTGTCGTTCGGGTTCAACAACTCGGATTACTTCCCGCCGCACTGGACCGGGATCGATCCGCAAACCTACTACTACTACTACACGATGCCGTCTTAATAAAAAAACACGAACTCGCTCGGGATGTCTCGACGAAACCAAATAAACCAAGAATCCTCAGCAAGCACCTCTTGCGAAATCATGTCATCATGCACTAAAGACGACGTCATCGCCTTCTGCCAGTTATCTCTCTTGCTCGTTGCCGCGTTGGTCGCATGTGGGTTTATGAAGGCTTTGTCACCCCTGGTCATGTTCATGGTCCTGGCAAACTTGTTATTGGCCATATACCAACAAAAGGTCCAACATCCCAAGGAAGACCAATTGCAACCTGAAAAAAACAAGCGGTGCTAGTATTTAAAAACAATTCTCGGTACCATGTCAACACGTAATGGGTCGTCCTATTATTGTCAGCGCGATCCCCGAGAACAAGGTCGAGCTGCCGTTCCGTCCCATGGGCACGCCGGCTAGTGATATGCAGCGGGCCATCGTTCACGTGAACAAGATGAACATGGTGATCCCGTCCATTCACTCCGTGTTCATCAATCCCTCGACCCGTGTGAATGGCGAGTTTGTCTCTTTGAGCCGCGATGAGTTCATGAACGTCTTCAAGACTGCCGGACCGTATCTCGTCGTGGAGTCGTTCAACCCCGAAGTGCCCGGGATGATGATCCGCCTGCACAACATTTGGGGTGGAGAGTACGAGATCCACATGTTCACCCGTGGTCACGGCTGCTTGGATTAAAGCCAGCCCACTTAAGTGGCGCTCTTAAAAACCTTAGCCTAATCGCGCGCCCCGTTTCTCTCTCAAAAAAAAACGCGAAACACGAAGCGGCTAGAGCGTTTAATAATAATGCGCGTCTCAATCATGACGATGCATCATCACGCGAGCCTGTGCGTGGAAGCGTCTAGGCGTCACGCGCATCGTCGTGGTGCCTCTTCCTGGAGGGAGGGATCTCGTAGTCAAGGCGGACGCCGTAGAGCCACTCGAAGATGCGCCTGAGCTGCCAGACGTTCTCAGCCCGAATCACGAGGTACGGGGCACGGCCACCCACACGGTAGGCATCGATGTCGCAGCACGCGAGACGACGGTTCCTCCACATGATCACGTGGTCAGTCGGGCCACTGGGATCCACCAAGAAATCATTGACAGAGTCCATGTTCTCCCGTCCAATCTTACCCACAAGCACCGGCTTGAGCGTGGTGGAAACCTCGATGCTCGTGGCATCCAGCACCACCTCGACCGTCACAGTCTCACCTTCGACTGTCCCTCTGAGCGTGAGCTTCCGGTCCCGACCATCGTAATCGTCGAGGGTCAGGCCGTTTGGCGCATGGGCTGCACGCTTACACTCCTTGACAAACTCATCGTACTCGATCACAGTCACGTCGGTGCGGGCCACCGGCTTCTGTTCACGTCCTGCCATGTATGCAAGGATTTCTAATCGTTGCGTGTGGCGCGCGTTTAAATACATGCCGACGGGCTCGACTACGTGGCGACCCCGTTCCCCACACAAGAAAAAAACGCGAAACACGACGGGGCACGGCCGCCACACGAGTAAAACACACACACAGATTATCATTATCATGTTCCTGTTATCGTTTTTCCTCGTCGTGCGTGACCTCATCGAGAACTGTGAGGCGCCAGTCTCTGTCTACTACAACTCTCACCAATCCCTGCTCATGCAAAAAAGTGCCGGGCATTACACACAAGCCACCATGCACCGCCAGGAGGTTTTCGAGACGTCCACGGAAACGCTCGCCTTCCGCAAGTACATCCAGGATTCGTACCCCACCTACTTCGGCCTCCCTGAGCGTATTCACGGGGCTGGGATCATCATGCGTAACTACTCGTGAAACATGTAATAAACACGATATTTATTCAAATGCTCTTCTTCACGGCCTCAAAACCAGCCGCGTCACGAAAGTACACGGTAAACGTGCCCTCGCAGCGCACACCACGAGGGTATAGGCGCGTGTTGCTAGACTTCTGCAAGGCCCGGATCCCACTCCCATCCCGTCCGATGAACCCGCCGAGCTTTCGACCGCCCACGCACACGGTCCCCATCTGAGCCCCGCGCAGCACGTCCAAACTCGCAACCACCTGCGCCCGCGCGAGTGTAGCCTGTTCCTCGCTCGCCTCGGCCAGCTGCAGTCTGTACACTGCCAACACGTTCCCAGCGTCCTTGGCGCCCCATGCCGCAAGCTTTCCCGTAAGAGGACGTTTCGCCCAGAGCTTGTGATTCAGCAGGTAGTCTCTCCCGACTGGTCCAGGATCAGCCACCAAGCCGTGCTCCGAACACACTGTCTTGATCGGCGCATACTCGCTCTCCCCGCGCAGCAACGCGTGCCAGCATGCCACGTCGTGCACATTCCTCAACTCGATGCCCAGCTCGTGGAACAGCGCGTCCGACCCCATGCGGCAGTCGTGCATCACCTTCAAAACGCTCTCAGATTCCAGGATCTTCTTAACCCATGCCAGCAGCTCGTTTTCCTCGTCCCCGAGCTTCAGTCCCGCCACGTCGAGGAGAAACACCCGCCCCGTCTCGCCCTCCGTGAGCTGCATCAGGCTGATCTCGCCGCTGCGCCCGAGGTCCACGCCCTGGATCCCGAACCCCACCACCGTGGAGTCCTTGAACGTCTCGACCAGCTCCGGGGACAAAGCAGTGTTCACGGTCCTCATTACTACTACTGGCTTGGTCAAGTTGGCTTCCGCGCTCATCATGATGACCTTTGCACCGCGCGTGACATTTCCATCCTGGCACGCCCCCCCCGAACTGATACGCCCTAAAAAACCAATCGTCCTGGCTTCTTACCGACTCGGAAACAACCCGGCCCGGTGGCCCGACTCGGAAATGACTCGGACTAACGGGAATATTACCGGTTCTAACGGGAATAACTACACTTTTTTTTTCGAAAAGCGCAATAAAAGACTTGCCGAACTGAGGAAAACACACAAAGAAGAAATAATGGCACGCACCAAGCAAACCGCACGCAAGTCCACGGGAGGCAAGGCGCCTCGCAAGGCCCTGGCCACCAAGGCCGCACGCAAGCACGCCCCTGCTACTGGTGGCGTCAAGAAGCCCCACCGCTATCGTCCTGGCACCGTCGCCCTCCGCGAGATCCGCCGCTACCAAAAGACCACGGAGCTCCTCCTCCGCAAGGCACCGTTTGCCCGCCTCGTGCGCGAGGTCGCACAGGACTACATCTCGGACCTCCGGTTCCAGAGCCACGCCATCTGCGCGCTCCAGGAGGCGTCCGAGGCCTACCTCGTGGACCTCTTTGGCGACACCAACCTCTGCGCCATCCACGCCAAGCGCGTCACCATCTTCCCCAAGGACATGCAGCTCGCGCGTCGTATCCGCGGGGAGCGCTCCTAGATTAGTCGTGTAACTTTTAACCCCGCGCGTGACGCCCTGCTGTGGCTGTCCGTGTCGCATCTCTGTCGTGCGGGATTAAACATGATGAAACCTATTATCATCCTGGCCTTCTCATTTGTCGTGGCTTGTTACACAACACCAACAACACAGGGACACGAAATAGTGGTTAAGTCATGATTTACTACTCAGCAGGTAGCCATGCTTCTTCATGTTGGAACACACCCTAGGCGCGGGTGATCCAGTCACGCCTGATGGTCTGAGAGTACTGAGTACACATGAGATCGAGGATGGCATCCTTCATCTCCTGCACGTCCTCCTCGTTGATGACACGACGGGAGAACACCATCTTGCGATGCAAAGTGTCCCTGAACGTGAAGTAGTCGTAGTTCTCCATATAATCGTCAGCCGCGCCCATGGTCACATACCCATCCACAGTGAGCTCATTCCCGTTGAACAAGGAAATGCCACACTTGCATCCAGGACCAGCGGGCGCGTTGGTATTGCCGTCCGGGAATGCCTTGAGCATGTCCAGGATGGCAGTCTTTGCGACGAGGGCGGTGGCGGGAGTCAAACGAGTCTGGGACATGTTGGTGGTTGGATAAAACACGAATCTATGTGATCTATGTGTGCTCGTCAACCAGAGGCACTCGCTTTAATAGACAGCTAACCTCGTGTTTTCCCGTGTCCTATTCGCCTATAAAAGCATGTCCTGCACCAGTCCAACACGCTTGTGCTTTCTCCAGTAAAGAGCACACATATAGAGAGAGATGTTCAAACACCCCATGATCAACGCGCTGCACGAGCTTACCATGACCAGGGTTCGGGGAAGCTTGCCGCTCACTAACCAAGACGGCTTCACTGTCCCGTTCATCAAGGACGGTCAAGAGTACATGTTGCATTGCTACACCAGTAGGAGTAACCCCTTGAACCTGGTCTTGTCTGCGCCCCAAACCCTCATGCAACCACTGATCCCAGCAAACTTCCCAGTGTTTGGAGATGGTTTGATTGTCTTTGGGAAAAGTCCTAACCGCGACGACGGGTACGCGTTGCAGGCCTACCGCATCAGGGTCGTCTTCACCTATACGGATCAGTCTGGCAGGGTCAGGACCGATCCATTGATCGGGGATGAGTTCCTGCGATTCTCCAACATGAGGATGGATTCACCCACTCTCAAGGACGACTATGTCACCGTCCTCAACTATCTCATGTGTGAGAGCGACGATTCTTTCGGTGCGCGCTTCAACCGGCTTGGCGGCCCCCGAACCCTCATCCTGGACGAGGACCAGTCCATCGACGACGAGGACTCCAGCGAGGACGAGGAGGACGAGGACTCCAACGAGGACTAGATAACTTCTTGCTGCAAACGACGACAAGGAGGACTAGATGACTTGCAACATGATCTTCTCCCTCCTATCTCTGCACGCGTGCGTTCCTACTATATCCTGGCACGATATTATTGAACAAGCACCCACACTTAAAAATTGTGTCTACACGAGCGTGCGAGATATCACAAGAATTTAATCATGTTATGTCATGATGGCCCACTAGAGCATAGCGAAGCGCTCGATCATCCCGAGGAGCTCAGGCACACGGGCCAACGCCAGGACGGGGCTCTCAATTCCCAGACGAGTGTGAGTGCCCTCCGCGAAGGCCATCATGGACTCTGACTGGGTCATCGCCATGTAACTCACGCCACGCAGACGGGGGCTCAGATCCATGACAGGAAACGAAAAGTACCCGACAGGCCTGCCCCCGTCTTCACCAAGCCGCATGGTCAAACGGACGAGATCCCACGGCACGTTCGCAATCTCAGCATCCGTAAGATCCTCGTTCAGCACTGTATGCGCATGGAAGATTCGTGGCTTAGTCCAGCACTCCCCATTGAGGTAAACGAACATACCTCAGAGTGTAAGCTACCCTCGCGCACCCTCTTTTAATAGTCGCGCGCAGAGACACGAAGCCAAGAAACGCGATTTATTGCCAACAAAGGAGAGCACTCAACAAGCCACTCCTCAACACGAGGTGGCGAGTCTCATCCTCAAGCCTAATACGGCAGGTCGCCATCAGTGTTCTCGTGCAAGCCGTTGCCCTCGAAATCCTCCTCATCGTCGTCCTGGTCCTCGTCTTCCCCATCCAACTCATCAGCCTCAGCCTCAGCCTCAGCCTCAGCCTCAGCAAGAGCAAGGTCATGGGCCAACGCGTCGCGCCCAGCCTGGCCACCAACCGTGAGCAGCCGAGCGCGGAGCATCTCAATGTCGCGTTGGAAAGCAAAGCGCCGCGGGTCGTCCTGGGGCACGGCGGCAGGGATCGCGAGCGCAGACAAGCGCAGCATGACAAGAGCATCGGCAATGCGCGGGATGAGCATCGCAGCTTCGGGCGTCTTCCACGCCGCGAAGGCGTCGTAGTACCGGGTCTGGAAGTCGGGGTAAGAGCGCACAAGCACCTGGTGGTATAACGTTTGTAAGGCTAGTCCAACACAAAACAAAACAAAACAAAAACTAGTTACCTCAGGCATGGTCGCGAACAATCCACCCACAGGGGGGGGATCCTGGACGAACCAGTCGCACATGTCGTCGAAGCACTCGATCATGGGAACAGCCGCAGCGATCACCGCGGCCTCGAGCACGCCGTTCTCGTCGGCGAACATGCTATCCGGGCGATACGCTACAGGAAACATCGAGATGAACACACGAATGCTCCCCGTAACGGGGGGGCGGGGAGCCGCACCAGTCGCACCAGCCGCAGCAGGAGGACGGTCAACTAAGAACCGGATCCTCGGGCGCAGCGACTGGTGCACGAGGCTGTTCAGGCGCGCCACCACCTTCTTGGTCGCGCGGACCACCGCCGTCGTCTGGATGTGAGCCATGAACTCATCAAACCTGCAACGTGTGATTCGATTAGAACAAGCCAACACAAAACAAAAAATAATCACGACTCACCCCAAGGCCATGACGCCAGCGCGGCTGAACCGGCACGTCACCCGGAACCGCTTAACGAGCAGCGCCGTCGACCAGCAGTGCACGCACCGACCCCAGAACCGCTTGATCCGATCAGCATAGAACCCGTGCACAGCCACGATCGTCATGGCATGCAACTGCTTGCTCACACGCGCAACGTGGACGGTCTCCCGGAACGAGAGATGGCCACCTTGCACGATCTTGGACACAACAAGGTTTTCAGGCAACACAGTGAGCATCACGAAAAAGCGTGCCAAACTCCCGTTCTCCCTCCTTTTATCATACTAATTGCGCTATTTCGGGCCAAAACTGTTTCACCCGGGCCCGTGACCCCCCTCCCCGGTCACGTGACTCCGTTTAGTCACGTGACTGCTAATCCAGGCCTTAGTCACGTGACTGCTATTCCAGGCGACCTTGTGTTTATTTAAACGATGGCAGGTACCCACCAATCACCAGTTCTCGCGCATGGCACGAATGACCCCCACCGAGCTCTACGAGGACAATTACCCGAGTCCAAGCCCGTTGTGCAAGCCCTGGTACCAGGACAAGTACGTGGACGCCAGGGACAACGCGACGCTCACTGACTACTATCCGGCCGTGGTCGACGAGGTTTGCTCCCTCGACCGCGACTTGTTGTTTGTGGACAACGAGCTCCGCTACCTCACCGAGGTCCTCCCGATGCCGAAGCGCTCGCAGAAGAAGAAGCTCCGCAAAATGCTGCGCGACTTCACCCGTCTCACCAAGGAGCGCGCGGACATCGAGTACACGATGGAGTGGCGTCGCAGGCACACGGGGCACTACATGCACAACTCCGACCCGAACAAGGGCCCCGCTGGAGTCTTCTTCGTCACCAAGAAAGGACGTGAAGACGACGACCTCACCAATGGCGACCGGCTCTTCCTCGACTTGTATCGCGTTACTGAGGACTTTTGGACTGCGCGCCCGGTTGTTCCTCTGCGTGTGTGGCGCAAGTACTAGTGAGCTTTATGATTAAACGAGCTTATCACTTTTTTGGTGTTGACGCGAATGCTTGCGAACACGCTTCTTTCTACACAATACTAGAGAGTGAGGCTTAGAGGGATGTCAGCCAAGATAGTGTCCATATTTACCATGAACCTACCCTCTGTGAATGCAAACGCTGGTCAAGCGTTTGCTGCTGGCATGGGTGCTTATCACGGTGCGTTCAAGGCTATACGGGATAGTGCCATGAACTACGAGACACTGCCAGATTACATGAATGGGTGGAATGAGATCATGGTGGTTCAGAAGGAAAGTGACTTGTGGATTCACACTCCACACTTCAAGAAGATTATGGGGCTCTCGATTGGCGAGCTGTTCGGGACCAAAATCACGATGCTGGCTCCACCCTGTGGACCTGATATTTTCCATGTAATGTGTTTTGTGGACGCGTGTTCCAACCGGTGGATCATGTCAGTCATACAGTCAGAAATGGATTCGGAACAGATTCGTATTTGCATGAGGTTCCCGCGATCTGGCACCAAGATGGCTCTGACTCCCCATTCTTTGAAGCTAACAGATAGTGAACTGGCTAGTGCAGATTTTCACACGAATGGACTGCAGTTGATCGTATACGACACTAGCACGTGGCATGCTGAATAAGCATTCATTCGTGTCACTTTCACTTGTACTCCTCGATATCCTTGCCGCGCACGCGACACTCGAGCAGCGCCAAGTCGTCCCCGAGCATGCCAGGCCACACGATTATCGTGGCGAAGCTCTTGAACAGTACACTGCCGATCTTGTCCAGCACCAGCATCTCCTTCTTCTCGTAACGCTCTTCCTTTTTGTTCCAGTATTTCTTCGTGCCCTCGTAGTCGTACGTGACCGCGCGTCCGAACCCGTACAGCAGCGTGGTGTTCACGTACCAGTTCATGAATGTTCGTGCCGCCTTCATGTGTTTTTGTGCGCTTGTGCTGCTCATGTCTTGATTCTATTAGTAGCTCTGCATCTTCCTTGCCCCACCACCACCCACACGTGTTCGAGCAGTTCTTATTCGCTTCTAATACAGTGATCAGTCCAAGGGCTCAAGCCAACATGCCGCTCAATCCTATCAAACCTTCTATTGAATGTATCTCCCATTTCCTGAATCATAGCAATAAGTGTTTGTATATCTGCTTTCGTAGCAGGAAGTTCCGCTGGATTTGACGCTGACATGAAAATGGACTTGGCTTCTTCGTAAAACTTTATCTCGAATGGTCGTGGTTGCTTGAGTAAAAAGAGTTTCTCTGACTCAAGGGCACATTGTTCTTGTTCGCGTGCATTGATTTCGTCGTATTTCTGGAGGAGCTTGTCTAACGCGTTCATTTCGCTCTGATCGTGTAAGACTCTTCGTTCGCATAGAATTATGGGATGAGAAGCTCGTATCCATACATGCGTAGGATAACCTGACCAATATGGCACATTGAACTCGTCTACACGTAGAAGCTCACCGAGCCCAGACGATTGATGCTTGTAAAATTCAGGATATTCGTCCGCCCATGCTGGACGTATTGCGGACGCTTGACTCATTTCATTGATTGTTGTAAAACTACATAAATACCTGAGAGTGTTCAGGTGCATGCTTGTAGCCCCATAGTCTTGTTCTGTCACCATTTCGGCCAGCTTGTCTCGTAATTATTAGAGACCCGGCCAAACATGATGACCAAGTAACTGAACAAAATGATGTAGATAATCACGAAAATCAAGAGCCAGCGCAGTTCTCTGCTGATTAGTAGAACAAGAGTCGTGTGCTCGTCACAAGCTGGTAGTAGCTCTTGTTGTTTCGACAGCATACCACCTCTAAAAGAACAACCTGGCTTATTTATATGCATAAAAAATCACACCCGTACCAGAGCACAGTCCCAGGAAGCATGGACCCACAAGAAGAAGAGGATGACTCAGCACAGCTCGCCGCCAACACAGCAGAAGAGGAGATCGCCAGACTCAAGGACATCATCGCGTGGCTCAAGTACGGCCCGAACGCGCTCAACGCAGCCCTCGCGGAAAACAACACGACGGGCACGGACGTCATATGCACATGCTACCAGTGTCTCGCGGGCAAGCGCTTCACCCAGATGGACCTCGAGCTCCTCAACCAGGCCTTTGGTGGAGGCGACGACGTATCCGAGATCCGTCCGTGCGTCCTCAAAAAGTGTCTCATGATCCAGTGCGCCAGGTTCGGTCTGGACTGCCTCGAATACGACGTCGACCGATCATCCGCCGATGAGTACCGCCCATTCAGCCTCGACTGCCACATCGTCATCGTGAACAGTTTCAACGAGTGGGGGGTCAAGTACGGCGCCAAACTGAACCGAATAGGCTTCCGCACCAACCCGGTCATGCCCGGCCTTATGACGCTCTTTGACGTGCTCCAACTCGGGGACGCCGAGTTCTTTCAGGATGGCCCCGACCGCAACTACTTTGACATGGCAGACGCATGAGAGAAACTCAAGATTTTTACGAGTAAATCGTGTTTAATACAGCACAGCAGGGGCCAGCGCGACCAAGTCAGCGTCAAACGCGCCATCACCGGTGGTCAGGATCCCATAACCGGAGTGGAGCCCGGCCAGCTGGAGCACACGGGAAGTGAGCGCATCCTGCCAGCGCTTCAGCTCCCCGAGGTGATACTGCAAGTCCGCAGCGTCCGTCACAGGGCCCATGGGCACGATCACGTTCAACACACGCACAAGGCGCGCGTTCTCCTCCCACCGCTTGACGAACCGGAGCAGTCTCCCAATCTCCTTTTTGAGCGCAATCACACTCGAGCGGCGCATTGTTATTATTCCTCTTGAAACAACTCAAGACGGGTACATGCAAGTCCCTCCCCCGTTTAAATATCGTGTCTCCGCCACGAAAAACAAGTGGAAACACGCCCACCCTGGAGTATTAAGGACAGTCCCCGTACAGCACAGACATACCTGTAGGTCATAATCGTCTTACAATGTTCGCCACTCGCGCGGTCATGTTATCCCCGTACAACTACCATTGGTACGAACCGGAGTGGGCTGCGCGTCTCTGGTACGGAGAGGATTGGTGGGGTGATGATGTCCCCGTATGGCACGGGAAGACCCGGCGCTACTATTACTCGTTCGACCCCGTCTGGAGCCGCGCGGCTATCCATGCTGCCCGCTATCCCCTTCAGGAGCGGCGCAGGAGGAGGTATCTCATGCGCCAGTGCATCGCCTTCATCACGGGTTCACACCCCCGTCTCGGAGCGCTGAGCCTCATCCGCTCACTCGATCCCAACCTGCTCCAGTCCATCGTGCCCCACCCGTTCATCGAGTAGTAAAAATAAACCTTCTGAGTTTAATCATGTCTAATCATCATGATCACCATCCACGCTCACCCACGAGTGCTCCCAATGCACATCATGCGAGTCCCACTCATTGTTATCCTTGTCCCAGAACGCGAACTCGTGAAACACCTCTTGAGGGTACTTTTCCAACACAGTGACCCGTCCATACCCCTTGACCAGGCTGTTATCCTTGTCTTCATAACGAAACACGTGCCACCACACGACCGTCACCAGACGCCACTCGCCCTCATCCCCGTCTTCATCCTTGCTCTTCACCCTTCCATACTCGAGGTCCTCGGGAGGAAACACGAGCGTCTCACTTCCATCATCCTCGTACAGGCGCATGTCCACCACCGACATTATTATTACTGTTATTTCTGGTTTCATCCTACTCACCACCCGCCCCAACACGAATTCGCGCCCAATAATAAACGTGTAGAACTGAATCTCGTTACGGTGCGTATATAATTCTGTATGGGCATAGATTCGAAATATGTGTAAAGCTCACCTTTCGAACCATCAACAACAACCCGTAACCATGATTTGTGTGAAGGCACCGCCCACTCAATCACAAGAACTTCCTGTTGCTGAGATCCGCGCCTTTATGGACGAGACTCGGAATTTCATGAACGAGATGCGAGCATGGATGCGAAACATCGACTCCCGCGTGACGTCCCTGGAGAGAGCTTCAATGAATTAGTCCAGCACAAGGCCCCAAGCGGACTTGATTAAACTCACGCTTCTTTAATAATAATACGTGGAGAGACGCGACTACTGCTCGAACAGCCGTTTGGTGAGCACGGCCTTCTCGTCGCCCCGGAACACCATCTCGAGCGTCCCATTATTGTAGCGCACCCACTCGAGCTCATTCCCCGTCTTGGCCGTGAACAGCGCCAGATTCACGAGACGATCCTCGCGAGGCAGGTGGGTGAAGTAGGGCCTCTCCCACGTCCGCCCGATACCGTCCACGACGATGCCTGCACACGGCGAGCAGCTCATGGTTCTACCGTGGTTTCGAAGTCCACACTTGTATGGGGAAGGGTTCGGCTCCGACATATGCCTATTGTCTGGTTGCGCGTGAATTCAAGCTAAAGCTTTAATAGTGTGTGTGTGGCGCGCGTCCTGGTGTTCAAGTCTAGTCAAACACGTCATATGCACAGATCCATCATAACAATAAACGCGAACTCTTTAATCATCTCCTACATGATGGTCAAGTTCTCCATGAACCTCCACCAAAGCCCTTTGATCCTCCGACGATCGTTCAAGACCTGGGTTGATCCCATGTTGTTGTTATGACAGAACTTGACATCCGCAACCCCGTCGAGAGACAGCCCAGTGTCTATAACCTGCTGAGCGAAATCAGCAGACTCAAGCCAGCCCTGGTGATGCCGCATGTAAGCGGGGCTCATATCGCCGCTGAAAGACTCGCCAGGATATCGAGTTGGAAGCATCCCACGACCAATAAAGACGGGATCCACAGTAATCGTCGGGTATAACATCGCGTCTCAAACACGCTTTTAACTCCCACCAACGCGAAACAAACTTAAATATCTTGCCAGCTATTGGATATTATTATACTGGCTTGACTACTACTCGTCAATTCGTGACATGCCCCGTATTAGTGAGTGACTGTCCGCGTGACTACAGGTGATGTCCGTGTGACTAGTTGTATTAGTGAGCTCTTGGGATTTGTGACGGGTTTATTCCAGTCACGAAAACACGAAACAAGTCTAGACAACAAGCATGCCGAGTGACGCAAGACGCACTCATGTCACTCCGGATATATCACTAAACCAATAAAAGTGGCCACCAACACCACACGAGCGGACATGCAGTCCACGCGTCCCCACAGGCCCAAACCATATAAAATGAGCCCAAACTCCATGATCTACGAGGCTAACATGGCAGTCCAGACCCCCTGCTCCCTATCAGAGAAGCAATCCGCCACCTCCAACAATTACTACATCAAGTGTGTGCTGGCCCCACACCGTGCCAAGCGCAACGCCAACGCGTACAGGGCAGGTGTGGTCGTGTGCACATCCCTGTGCCTATTGGGGAGCATCATCTGGCTGTTGTCCATGGCCGCTGCCACGAACGTCCTGGACCAGGACTGGCTGGCTTCATCATACTACAACCCGCGTGAACAACCTAGCCTGTTCATGCAAGCCTAAACCAAACAACTAGCAAAGGCATGATTTAATCACAACGACGACCACAGGGCTCTAGGCGCCCATGTAGGCAGGCCTGGCGCCAGAGTCCCAGTAGCACGGGAGCACAGGGGCAAGGGGGCCAGTCTTGTAGTACGGGTGGAAGTTACGCCCAGTGAGCTGGAAGTCCTTAAACTTGGCGAGCTGCTCCTGGTAATACTCGACGCTGGCGAGGTAGTTCCACGCGCCCACGATATCGGTCTCGCGGTTGAAGCAGCTGCAGTACACGAAGTAGAACGAGGAGTATCCGACGAACATCTTAGAATGATTGTTTGAGGTGTCGAGAGGTGACCATGACGTCTTAAATACAGGGGGTAAGTCACGGGTTTAACACGATAAATATTGAGGACTGGTGTAAACCCGAGGTAACCAGTAGCCAGGTAACCACGAACTTGCGATTTTCAAGTAACCACGGGTACCCTCACCAAATGGCGTTTGAGCGTCCCGAGGTAACCAGTAGCCAGGTAACCACGAACTTGCGATTTTCAAGTAACCACGGGTACCCTCACCAAATGGCGTTTGAGCGTCCCGAGGTAACCAGTAGCCAGGTAACCACGAACTTGCGATTTTCAAGTAACCACGGGTACTTTCCCTTTACACCTAGGTTTACACCGATGGGTCAAGAGTGGCGAGTGTTCACTGAGGGCTGAGAAGGCTTAAAAAAATACTCGTATCTATGGGAGATCCAAGCCAATTCTACAAGAAACCATTCTCCCAACATGCCCACAAAGCAATTCAGAACTGCTGGACCCATGACGCTCGAGCAATACTCGCCCACCGAACTCCTCCAGGTGCAACAGGCTGTTAACTTGAGCATTAACGATAATGATGAACACAACAAGGGCAAGAAGATCAAGTATCTCGTTCTCAATAAACAGGGGACCACTCTGCTCGTGTACGCACACGCGGAAAGCAAAATGTCACAGAGCGCTTGGCGCAAGTGTCTGGGCCACCGCTTCCAAAACATCGAGACCCCACTGGACAAACGCGCTGCACTCGACACATGCATGAACAACGAGCACGGCGCTGTGTTTGAAGAGTATGGCGTTGCTCCACCCTACCACGAGACAGCTGGCATTGTCATGGCGTCAGCACAAAACAACATGGGGCAACAACAAAAAGAACACGATAATGAGCACGAGCACCCACAACAAGAACACGAACACGAAATCGTGACACCCGTTGTTGTTATCACGTCCAAACACGACGCTGCTACTACACCAAAGGTCTCGACTATGACCAAGATAATCAACAAGGAGAAGCTCAAGAGGGAACGAAACTCCAAGAAATGGCTCAAGAAGGCCATGAGGCAGCTGCGTTTGCCTGAACATCACATCGTTCCCATTGTGGTCGAGGCTTACAAGATGCAGAGCTCCTTGTTTGAGTATTGAGTAGTCTGGTGGTGGATTTGCATTAAACTCGATGATTCAAAAATGTCTCTGTAAAATAGCGAGAGAGAGAGAGAGAAATACACACCCTCTTTCGAACTCTCTTTTTTTTCTCGAGCTCCCGCTCCCCCCCCCTCACACTCCAAAAGAATTTGAGAAAGGTAGACGGTAACCAGTAGCCAGTAGACTGGTTACCGGTTACTGGTTACTGGTTACCGGTTACCTTAAGGATTGTCCTGGCGTGGGGTGGGGGGGGGGTCTGGGATTCTGAGCGAGTAATTACGCGGATATACGTATATTCGAGCTTTGTTCTAGAACAAAA
>Ga0194049_1000086_pt1 | contig 35672 bp, 38 predicted proteins | sample JunL2225m_MetaG_FD_148665 | JGI IMG/M metagenome (GOLD analysis project Ga0194049, IMG submission 148665) | Anoxic zone freshwater microbial communities from boreal shield lake in IISD Experimental Lakes Area, Ontario, Canada - Jun2016-L224-25m | ecosystem: Environmental > Aquatic > Freshwater >... | reverse complement strand
GGTGGGGGGTGGGTCACATACCTTTACACCCGGAGAGGATGTCGATCCCGACGACCTGTTGCGCGAGCAGCGGGCGGAGGGACGTGTTATTTCTGGTCCTATTCAACGGAAACCTAGACTACATCGCGCGCCTCATCGAGGAGTCGGTCATTAATGTGTCGAGAGAGTATCCCAACGCTGGGGTCATTGATGCTTTGCAGCTCTTGCGGCCAGCGCCAGGTGATTCCCTGCACAAGCTCCAAATAAAGTTTTTCGTGCTGCTCAACGAGGACGAGGCCATGCGCAAAAACCTCGCCAACGTCAAGCTCACTGGACCAGGGTCCTCCATCTGTGTGGGATCCCTGTGTCCACACAAGGCCGAGCGATTCTACGACGCCCTGTACGAGGAGCACGTCCCGGCGTGGACCCAGTGCAGAGACGTGACACAATCCGACTTTGTGGAGTCCCTGCGCCAGGCCTACCTCTGCAGCTAGCCTTTTTCTCAACTCAAGAATTATTACCGTGAGGATGCCCTTGTGCCGCGTGACGCTGAGCACGGCATAGTCGCTCTGAGGCCCGCCTGCCGCTGGGTCGATGAACATGTACACGGCCTCATTGAGCTCGGGTGGCGGCGGCTTCATGCTGAACATGTTGTCGATGTGCGCCGTCTTGAAAATCTGCTGGTTCGAGTCGAACGCCAGGCCGCTCAGCTCGCTCTCGATCAGATCCTGTCTGTCCTGTGTTTGCATATCATCAGAAGAAGCACACACGCCAAAACACACACACACATATATACCTGCATAATCGTCTTGAGCTTCACATGCCGGTCCGAGCTCTGCCACCGCGGCACCAGATGCAGCATGTGCACACACGCCGCCGCCTTGCCCTCCTCGATGCACTTTCGGCACGCCAGCTGCACGCTGATGCTCGTAAACAGCGGCAGCCCCGTGATCTTGTCCCGCATTCGCAGCAGCCGTGTGTAGAAGTTGATCTCCGAGGTCAGCGTCGAAATCGCAATCAGACTCGTGTTCCCGATGAGCAGTAGTGGCGCCACCGTCTCCTGTGTTTTTTTTTTGAGGAGGAGTTAGCAGTCATCGTGGCGCCTACCTGAAACAAAAACTCACATAGAAGAAGCCAGGCTCCACGTAGGCCGCCTCCTCCAGCACGATCAGGTCCCCTCCGGTCCCCTTGGTCGTCGAGATCTGCCCCCACACCCACGTCCTGGCTTAGCACCCCTTTGTAAAAAGTAGGGTCACGATCTTACACCCCTTCAGATTTTATTTCCCGAAGAGTCACGCCCCTTCGGATTTTATTTTCCGAAGAGTCACGCCCCTTCGGATTTTTCCCGAAGAGTCACGCCTTTTCGGAGGCCGAGTCTCCATAAATACCGTTTCCTCTTTCCCATGGCAGTTAAACCACCTGCCCGCCATGAATCCCTCTTCCCCGTCCGCTGCCTTGATCAAACCTTCTCCTTGCGACGAGCCGCTCTCTGAGGAAGCGCTCGCCGGTGACATCATTCGCCACCTCGAACACCTTGTCGCGCCGGGCCACTACGACCGCGAGGGCGATCTCGAACACCGCGAGGGCGACGTCTACCACCTCGGTGACCGGCTTCCTGGCAAAACCTACACCCGCGACCCCGACTGCAACTACGTCTACCGTCTCGACCCCGCTCCTGCTGCCACTAACCAGAAGAAGCGCCTCCTTGTTGATGTTGACCCTGAAGAGGTCGACCCCAACAAGAAGAAGATGCGTGAAGAGTCTATTTTATCGCCTTCCCCAATCCCATTCCCCTACCCCGAGGATGACCCCACCACGGACGAGGAGGAGGAGCCGGTTGAAGACGAAGAGTCGCGCCTCGTCCAGGTGGTGTACAAGGGCGGCAACGTCCCCACGTTTAAGATGCTCAGCGATGCCTTTGCACACCGCCGCATTTTAGGCGTTGAGGCGAACACCAAGAGCGCCTACGTGCATGTCCTGGACGTCTGGGCGCAGACCATCTACGACCCCAACGACGGCCTCGTCACCGCCTGCTTCATGAAGGTTGATAAGGCCGCGCACATCCCCAGACTCCTGCATGTCCACAACTTCGCCATCGAGTTCCCAAACAACGGTGGGGTCTCGCTAAACGTTGTCACCTTCAAGGTCCCGACCTTCATCCCCAAGGTCCGCAAGCATTGGAGGGACATTGATGTGCAGCTCGACATTCTCAAGAAGCTGAACGAGGAGGCGCTTGCCATGAAGGCGATCCCTGTCATGTACGACGAGTGTGTCCTCTCCTATGAGCTCCCGCCCCACTTCTCTGACGCCGCGGCCTTGACCCCAAAGATCTTCATCATCATGGCCAGCATCCCGCTCAATGTCCCTGCCGACCTCACCTGCCTCGTCAGCCGCCCGGTGGACACGCGCCCCCTCCTCGTCGCCCTCGATGCGCTCAACAAGAAGAGGACCCTGATCGTGTGCGACCTGCGCCTCTCCCAGTCCGAGGGATTTGACTTTGTCATCCCGGGCTTCAACTGAACCATTGTTCCCTTCGCGTTTTTTAAGTGGCATTAAAAAACCTTTACCCTCTACTAGAAGTCTCGCCGACCCGCGCGGCGTTTTGAAGTAACTCCGTATATAAAGCGTAGCCCTTCCCATCCAGCCACAAATGGGAGATTTTTTCGGTGGCTTGCACTCGGGGGTCCAGTTTCCTCAGGTGGTTATGAACCAGGGGCCTCTCCCAAGCGCGGGAGGGCTCCCCCAGCCCCTGCACGACACACCCGACGCGCGCATCAATTACGGTTCGAGTTTGCTCGGCGACCTCACCCCGTACGCGTACGGTGAGCCCGGCTACCTGTCGAGCCAAAACGCGTACCTCAACATCCCCCACAAGATCCAGAAAATCGTCCCCGTCGTGTTCCTCCCAGAGGCCAAGGTCGGCGCCAGGGAATTTTTCGACCTCTCGCACCCCATCGACGACGGCGACCTCGCGTTTGTCCTGCGCCTCGATCGCAGCAGTCTCTTTTGCACCGGCCTCAAAAACGGATCCATGCGTCGCGCCGGTCTCGGCACCGCCATCGACCCCCTCATCAACCTCTGCACGCTCAACTACATTCTGTCGGGGCTCCAGTACGGCGTCACGGGCGCCCCAGGCGATCTCTGGGCCGAGTTCTTTTACAACCTCGACAAGCGGCGCTTCGGCAAGCCCAATGGCGCTGTGGGCGCGCGAAACTACCGAAACGACCGCGTCGAACTTGACGATATCATGCACGTCGTGCGCAGCTGCATCCGCCCCTTTGGTGTCACGCGCGGCTCCGAGAAGCAGGGTGGCCAGGACGAGGCCACCCTCTCGGCCGCCACCTGGCCCGTGAGCTTCGTCGTGAGCCTCACCATCGATGGCAAGGAGTCCAACGTCGTCAACCTCTGGCACCATCACGAGCTCCACGCGGGCGACGACCTCGTCCTCCGTCTCAAGCTCATGCCGCTCATGCCCTACACCCTCAACCACTACTACAAGGGCATCCGCCGCCAAAACTGGTCCTTCCCGGCGGGGGACGACCGCCCCAAGTTCGTCTGGCAGCTCGTCCCAGACATCTTCCACATCGAGGCCTCAACGAAGGAGGAGCGCGCTGATATGGCCGCCAAGTTGCAGTTTCTGCCCACATTTCCTGTTCCTGCTCCTGCTTTTCCAGGAGAGACCTATGCGCCCCTGCTCTATGTCAAGTCGAGGTTCGATATGTCTAGGTCTAGAACGAACCCTGGCATCTACGTGGTCGGCTCAGATTTTGCATGGCAGGAGCTGGGTTACTGGCACATTGGCAGGAGCCAAGTCCAGACGGGAAAGTACGGCTCGGAGAACATCTGGCACAACGACACGGCAAACTCCCTGCGCACCAATCACTTGGACATGACTTTCCAACCCATGCACTTTATGTGTCCGTTCGTGAGGAATATCCCAGGAGTTGGGACGCGCGTGGTTCGACTGGGCGACCCGCTGGACCTGCACGCCCCCGAGCCCCAATCGCAGCCCTGGACATCGGTCCTGGGCCTCGAGCGACTTTTTGCACCGGGGGAGAACGAGGCAAACTTGGGTGTTATACCCGTGCTGGCGAATATTATCCCGGAACTGGAAGAGACGCTCGTCGCGGACGAGCCGTCCATGGCCGCGCCTGGTGATGGGGGTATTCCTTCCTGGCTCCTCCTTGAGGAGCCGGAGGGGGGGGAGGACTTGCTTCCAACGGCTGCCTCGACGGGGTCGGATGATCCAGAGTGGATGGGGCGGCTCGAATCCGCCGTGGTGGGGGAGGACGTCGTTGTTCCTGTCGCTCCCGCCGTCGCAGCCTCCCAAAAACCTGCCGGCACGATGATGGGTCGGGCCTCCAAGCGCTCCAAGGCGGGCGGAGGCGGTGGCTCGCTCCTCAAGCCCGACGGCTCTTCCGAGCCTAGCATGGTCGGCATGCTCTGATTTTTTCCCCCGAGTTGTGATGCCGCACAAGCCTCTTGTTTATTAAAGATTTACTCGCTTTGCACCTCGTTGTTCGAGTAAAGTATGCAACAGTGCGGCCTGTGCCTCTCGTGCGGCACGCCCTTCATGCCCATCGCAGACGATGTCGACCTCTTCAATCACAAGGGCACCCTGTGTGTCTTGTACCTACACCAAGAGTACAAGCAGAATAGGACCCTCCAGAGGCAGTTTAGCACCCCCAAGTTCGCATCCGATGTGCAGAGCTCCCACGTTTTCCACGATAGTCACCATTTCCCCGCCATAAACCACATGTGCAACCACCACACGGGCGATTCCAACGTGGACTGGCCCGCGCCACACGCTGGTGCTATCCCCCCAGCCAACACTGTGATCCCTCCCGGCCCAAACGGACCACTGCCGTACTTCAAGCACCCAGCCAGCACAAACGCCAAGGGCCCGAGCATCGCCACGTGGACCAGGCCACCCGCCGCCCAGCGCCTCGACTTCTCCACCCTCTTAAACCACATTGTCACTGCCGCCGACCTCCCAGACGCCCGCCCCGTGGCACAAAACCTTGACGAGAGGCTCTTCGTCTGCAGGGGCTGCAACGCCATCATGACCCAGCTCAACAACATGGAGTTTCATCTCGGCATCATCGGGATGCGTGCAGTCAACACACGCGGCCCCTTGATCGCAGGTCCCGTCGTTCGCCAGTACGTGGCAAACATGCGCGGTGCCAGCCTGCTCAACGCCTACGGCCGCTGGAGCAAGACGGCCGCTGCACCGAGCCTCAACCCCAGAGGCAACCCCTCAGATGACGTGTCCCCGCACGTGGCCTACTACCTGCACATGTGCCTGCCCTTTGTCGACCTTGCTCACCCAGATCCGTTTGCCGCCACCATCGCCACGGTCAACATGCGCGGCCCGGCCCGCATCCTCTACCTGGAGCTGTCCTGGATCATCCTCGAAATCGCCTGCGTCGCCACGCTCAGGGACCAGGGCAAGCTCTACGCCCCCGTCGGCGCCCGCTCCCACGGCCCCCACCAGCACTCGGGTGTCCTCGACGTCTACGTGTCCTACTTCCTGTTCCGCCTCTTGCAGTTCGAATCGGGGCGTCAGGTGCAGCGCGAGGGCCTCGACTTCGTCCAGTGGCACCAAAAGTACTATTGGGACGCCATCAACTGCAAGGACCTCTTCCCCCCTGCCGCGCGCCCGGCCGTGCTCGGTGCAAACGCCTACACCACCACCCTCCAGCCCAGCCCCGCCCTCGTCGTCGATATCTGCCAGGGACTCATGCACATGTACACGGTCGAGCTCCTCCATCTCCGCATGTTCCTCACCCGCAACCGCGTCGGCCTCCCCGTCGAAATCACCGCCTACTTCCTGCCCCTCGTCAGCATGCGCGAGCTCAGACGACGCTCGGGTATCAGGGTAATACATAAAATCACACACGTTTTTTTATCGGCCATGTGTCTGATCTTTTTTCCCCTCTCGGCACACAGGTCATTTCAGGTGACTTCCAGTCGGCTCTCCTGGCCTTTGGGGCCGCAGCGCTCCTCTTCAGGGCCATCCAGCTGTGCGAGGACTGCCCGGCCGAGTTCTGGAATCAGCTCCTCAGCTTCAGGCAGAACTGGCAGCTCATCGAGATCGAGCGCATCCGTGCCAACTCCATGCGCGGCGAAGGGCACATGCGCACGGCACACACACAGTACCTCATGTGCTCCATGCTCCAGCCCCCCGACGACCTGCCCTCGGATAAGGCCGCAGACGCCATCGAGAGCGCCGAACTCTGCTCCCCGTGGACAGCCGTGCTCCCTCTCGACTCGGTCGGTGCCTTTCGCATTCCCGTGTACGATGACTAGTAATATTGGTAGTCAAGTTTTTTTAATCATTAGTCTAGCCACGAGTCTTCCAGGCGCTCCAACACCTGCTGCATGAGCTGCGCTGCGTTTTCGTCGCGTCGGGCCACACCCAGCTTGGCCTCCAACGACGCCAGCCGCGCCTGCATGTGCACAACCTCTGCCGCTGATGAGGCTTGTTGTTTTTGGGCCACCCCACCCCTTTTTTTCACGTGTCTGGGGGCAGTTGAAGCAGAAGCAGAGGTCAGCACAGGGTAAGGAATAACCCCAGCAGGCAGCTCCAGCCCGGCCTCCTTGGCAAAGTGGCTCGACGTTGCCCCGTTACGCACATGCGCAATGAACCGATCGTTGGACCAATCACGGTACGACTCCCTGATCTCGGCGTTGTTCGGGTCGATCAGCGCCCACGTGTCCGCCTTCTTCGTGAACCAAAACGTCCCCGTCTTGTATTGCTTATTCACGTCGTCCCAGTTGTCGCGGATGCACCCGCGGATGTACTGCTGCCAGTAGTTGCGCCACGTGGCCCCGGGAGTGCGCCCGCCCAGCCCGACCTTTTCGTTGTGCGCGATGTTGGCGTAGAATGAGTCCGCCGCGTTCCACGCCGTCGTCTCGCCAAACTCCCGGATCAGCCGGTTCCGGATCTCCAGCGCCTTCTCCATCGCCGCCATCGTCTCGGACCCGTCCCCGACGTCGAACAGGTACACTCGCGAGTCCCGCGTAAACGGGCTGTCCACCACCCCGTCCACAAAGTAAAACTGCCCCGCCTTTGTGTCGGGAATCATCTTCCACCCCTTGTTGTTCGTGTGCCGCCTCGCCGTCTCGCGCCGCACCTTTTGGTACAGCGGCGGGACCGGATCCGGAACACCCCCTTCCTCGACCCTCGCCTGCGGTCGCGGCGGCGCGTCCAGTGCATTGTAGTCTCGCCACGTCGGGTCTGCCTGCAGGCCAGCCTCCTGTTGTTCCTCGTCTTCCTCGTCTTCGTAAAGCGAGGACTGCATACCGGTGGGGGGTCTTGCCGCTCTTGGAACTGGCAGCACTTTGGGCACCTTCAACGGGTGCCGATGCACGTCAAACTGCGTTCCAAAGGGGGGGTAGTTCACCACAGTGATCGTCGTCACTGTGATTGGTCCCGCCATGTACGATGTCGCCATCACGTCGTAATCACGGCTTGAGATGCGCGTGGACTTGGCGGGCGGGGTCTTGCCTTCCCATACTATTTTCTTTGCAACTGGTAGATCTACCAATTTTAGCCTCCCTGCAGTGACGTGCGCTCTTAGCCCCTGTGAATGAATGTACCCCAGCTGCGCCTCGTTGTACCGCACGTCCCGGTGCGCCCCGAGACACACGTATGACTCCATGGGTAAAACCTGTCCTTGGGGAATACATTGAACTTGGGCTGTATTGTTTGGTTGGGAGAGGATCCCGTTTTCTTCTATACTTTCATTATTGTGATTCGTGAATTGCATGTGAGTCACAGAGCTGGTCTCGTTGCCATTAAACGGCATGAGGCTCAGCACGTGGGTCTCTCCTTCACATAGAATCTTGATGTGGAGCCCGAATGTGTTGGACCATTCTTTGGTATTTATCCTTGTAGCATCCATTATTGACTCGCGAATTACCACGTTGGTGCTTGGGTTCTGCCACTGCTCCAGAATGTTCATGTTCAAAAGCCCCCACATTACTCGGTATGTGATGGGTTTGGCTGCATATGTCTTATTGGTTTTCTTGCTCACTCCTGATTTGAGTTCTGTTTTGCCTTCCATTCCCATCAGGTATGTAGATGTAACTCCAGAGGGCTGGTAGTGTTGCATGTGAGTTGTCTCAGGGGTTTGCATTGAATCCAGATCGACATGTACTAAACTGTCTGGAAATCTGGCCCTCATGAGCCCTGCTAAAATGGTTGTGGTGTGATTGTGGGGAATGCTGGACCTGATTTTAGTCAGCAACCCCTTGACTTGTTTCGCATCGTACCCAGCTTGCAGCAGGTTTTGGACGTTGGTACCAGCCCCAGGCACGAACCACGCCGTCGCCGACTGCCGCTCTCCCAACTCCTTGTCCCCTGTGCGTACGTACCGGTTGTACGTGACGTATACTTGATTTTTTTTCGCTGCGTTTAGCTTCACACATATTTTGGCCTGGGGAGACGTGAGAAGCGCGTTGAGCACGGCCACACGATGGGATAGCACCTCGTGTTGGTCGATCGTTGCCTGCAACGAAAGCTTTGGATTTATTCTCTTGAGTGGGTTCTCAGACTCTGTGCAAAACTTCAGAAAGCTGAAGGCTGCCTTGCGCTTGGCTTGCTCGAGATTGTCCACCCGAATAAACAGAGGGTTCGTCTCCTTGCCGTCTGGCCCCATCTCTTTTACGTATGTTCGAGTCCTTGAGTCACTACGCATGACCGAGCTCTCCCCAAACTGACCCCTGTACACATCCTCAAAATTGTAATTCCTGTCCTCGGGAATCAGATCAAACGGTCGCCCCAGTTCACCCCCATCACCACTAGCATTCGCCATGGCCGCAATCCAGTCGGGCACGCGTTTAATTTCTACACCAGACGAGACTCTCTTAACTGCAGTGGGGTAGTGGCTCGACGATTCACGCGAAGAAGCCTGCATTTCAAATGTCTAAACACCCTACTCGAAGCTGCTATGCGCCTTTATACTTCGGTTGGCGTCCTATTTCAACCTCGCTCTATCCGCGCACAACAGGCTCAACCCCCTTTGTATCATGAACTGCCTCTTGGAAGCCGTGGCCAGCGTCTGGTTGGGCGGCCGCAGACGCGTCATGACCGAGCCCCCAGAGGAGGAAGTCGTCACAGCCCAGGAGGGTCTCGAACAGTGCCGCCGCAACATGGAAAACAGGGAGCGCGACCTCCAGGGCCTCGCAGCGCGCCTCGCAGACGAGGCCGTCTCCAAAAAGAAGCAGGGCGACCTCACCACGGCGCGCAGCAGGCTCTCGGAGCGCAGGCGGGTCGTCAAGCGCCTCGAGCGTCTGCGCCACAGCCTCGACCTCGTCGACACCCAGCTCGACGCCATCCGCACCAGCGAGCTCGACAAGGAGATCATGCTCACCCTCAAGGCCTCCACCAACGCCATGCGCAAGGCGGGTATCAACCTCGGCGTCCAGGAGGTCGAAAACGTCATGTCCGAAATGGACGAGCAGATCCGCGAGGTCCACGACGTCACCTCCGTCCTCGCTGGACCCGCTGGCGTTTTAGGAGGTGGAGGGGCCTTCCCGTCCGACGAGGCCGATCTCGACGCCGAATTGGACCTCCTCGAGGCTATCGGAACCTCCCATGTCCCCGTGCATCACCACGCCCCGAAATCGATGCCCGCCCTCCTTATTACAACAACATCTCCGGACGTCGTCGTCTCGCCTCCGCAAGCCAATAATAATCTCATCATCGCCGATATGATCATGTAGTCTTCGCGGCCTCGGAAAACACACGAAAGGGCATGCACGTCGGGCTCACGGCCATCTTCCCCACGAGAAACGATAGTCGTGTCTCCATCGAGTCTAGCACATCCGCCTTGGTCGATATCGGGTCGGCTCTCGATTTATCAATAAACTCGGATAACTCTAGTAGCCCCTCCATAAACGTCGTGGTCGTCGCGTACACGGTGCGTGACGACAGCATGTATCTCTCTCACTCACTTTTTCTCGTCTTTCCCTCCTCGTCGATTCGCCCCCTCCTTTTTTTCACGGTAGTCCCACCACAATGGGAATCAGCTCGATGCACCCATTGTCCCGGTTCCACTGCATCCCCTCCAGCGTCTTGAAGTAGGCCTCGTCGAAGCACATGTACGGCACACGCACCTTCTTGTCCGTGTGCAGCCGCACGATGCAGCTCGTGTCCGTCACGGGCACCGACGAGTGTGCCCGCGCCACCCGTGGCGAGCTCGTCGGAAACACCCCGCACACCCGGTGGCTCCCGAACATGCTCCCGAAGCTGTTGGCTCGTGGAGCCCCCCTGCCATATCACGCACGGTATTTAATTCTCATCCTTACCAGGCGCGTAAAATGGTCTTTCTCGGCATCGTCATCGGTGTCGCCATCGTCTCGTTTGGTCTGATCCTCTTGGGCCACCTCAGCTACATCAGCCACAAATCCATCGGAGAAGACGACGTGTACGACCCTAAAATGGCAACAAAAGACGACCTGGAGATGCACGCTGCCAAGTCGGCCGCGTCTCACAACGACTGCCCTCTATCCCTTCTCTTCTTCCGGCTCAGCGCCATCGCAAATCACGAGACTTGGATAGTCGCCTCTCTCTTGGCCGGCGCTTCGGTTCTCTTGGTCACAATCCTCGTAAACGGCTGATACATACCTGAACAGCCACACCCCTTCCGAGGGATGCATGTTCGTCACCACCCCGTTCATGTGCCGTGTCGTGTCGCAGCATGAGTTGTACACCGCCACCTCGTCGTTCTCCCCGCCACCACCGTTCCCGCTGGCCACATTCCCAATGTCATGCTCCACCGTGTCCGATGTGTGCACCGCCAGCTCCCCGCCTAGATGTGCTTGGATGTCCTGCCCTCGTTAAAAATGGAACGCGTATATCAGCGGACGTGACCAGACACCACCAAAAACACACCCATATGCTGCCAGCCGTCGAGAATCACCCGCATCATTCCATCTCCCCTGCCGTCACGCCCTTCATGTACCTCGTCGACCTCGTGTGCAAGGCCTTCACGGTCGACGAGTTATACAACCGAAAAGTCAAGTAAAACACACACCTGCACGGACCGTATCGGGATCCCAAACTCGTCCGCCAGCCCCTTGATCAACCGGTTCCGCGACCGGAGACACCCCTTGCGCAGCCACCACGCCTCTTGCGACTCACACACGTCCTGCAAAACCAAAGTCATGTGTTTTTCTTGCTCTACCCCCTCTAAACATGTTACCTGAGCCGTCCAGTGCTTCCCCACATCGATTACGAGGTTGCAGAAGGCGTCGCTCGCCCGCGCCATGCCCCCTGAGCACCCAATAAAAAGCCGGTGTGTCCGCACGTCCCTATTGAAACCTCGAATGTACGCGTGATACACCCCGATCCGCTCAGGCACCTCGGGCGTCCAGTGCTTACTGTCCACCGTCAGCAAACCCGTCGCCTGCACGGTCCCGTGCTGCGTCACCGTGCTGGCATTCTCGGGCACGCAGTCCAGCGTTGCAGGCACGCACGCTTCCTCCACCATGCTCAGAAAACCCAGCATCTTCGCCCGGTTCTCCTCGGGCTCCGACATCAGCCGCATGATCGTCGCCTCGTCGGCCTGCGACTCCACCAGCGTGTGCCCGTGAAACATGGTCCGAACCACGGGCAGGCAGCTTCCAGCGGCAAACCGGTTGCACTTGAACCTGGCGAACAACCCGGCTCAGTTCCTCGGCTGTGTTCGTCATCCTTATTATTATTATTGGTGGCAAAAACGGACCTGAACCCCATCATGTCCCCCATCTCGTTGATGTGGTGCGTCGGCATCACCATCACGCTGCTCGACGGCTCCTGCACCACCATGCTCTGACACGTCACTTGCTCGTCTGAGCTCATCGGATGCAGGGCGTACTGCGCGTTCAATCGTTCATCGGGAAGCGCCGTCGTCGTGCCTGCCTTTTTTCATGAGTTCATCCCAGTATATAGGAAATTGCACGACACATCCATGGACATGCCTCGTAAAACAAAATCACACCCATTAGTACCTACTCGTCGGGAATTTGCGTATGGCAATCAACCCCCTTCTCCGCTCCCATCGACACGCTGGCCGCCTACGCCTTCTTCTAGGCATACCGGAAGATCACACCTTCCCACTGTTCCTACAATTCCTGAGGATCGTGGGTTTTCACCACACGTTGTTCGTCCATCTCCACAGCCCTTCGATGCAAACTTGCCGCCTTTGCCACCACCACGTCGACGAAGATCTGCACCTCCTGTATTTCACCCGCCTGGGCCTGTTGGGCCATTTGATCCAGAAATTCCTCCAGTCCCATCTTTTCGTTATTATTCGCCTGCTTCCTACCCAACTCAACCGCCTGCCGTAGGCCCGCCACCCCCGCCACCAGCATGGTTAACGCCGCCTCCTCGAGCACAGCCACCGCGGATGCCAATACGAGAAGATACCTTACACCCGCCGGCCAGACGCAACGTGCCTGAGCAGCAAGACCTTCGCCCAAGTATGCCAGTGATGCCTCCCCCGACACCACAGTTTGCGCCGGCTCCAGAATATCCAGCGTATGTTCCACCAGATGCAGAATCCCCTTACGTTTTCCGTCCTAATGATAGCAAAGGCAGGCGAGGTCAAGAAGCTGGGATAGTACCCCCTGTTCGTGCACAGTCTGTCTTCAAAAGAAACATTGCCTATCTGACGCACCAGCAAGACGAGGCCAACGGTTGGTATGACTCGTTTCTTTATGGGCATCCAGAATATGCACCAGATCTTAGAAAATTTTCGTTATTTTTCGAAGCCAGTCTCATTGCGACTGTGCAGGATGCGATCTCCAATGTTTTCAAGTTAACAGGGGGTGATGGCCATGAATACAGCAAGATGTTCCATGATAAACTGCATAATTTCCTGGAAAAGTTCCATGTCGAACCTCCTGAATATACCCCCCCTGCAGCCCGCCGTGTCCCGTCTATGCCGACGGTGCTTCCAATAGTTCCTCGAGTCATTCCATATCCGCCTTCTGTGGTTGTCCCTGTTAGAACCGGGGTTAACAGTTTCAATTCACTGGAAACATTGAAGACTGTCTGGGATTTCGAACCAATGTTCAAGGACATTGACGTCATTCATGTGGTAGAGTATGACGCAAATATTCGATTAAAAAACGACATACATGGAATTTTAGACCCTCATCCAATCTTGGCTGCCGCATATAAATCATACGACACGATCTTGAGTGCCTCTTGCGTCCACTTCCTAGAATATTTCTTGAAATTGTCAGGTGTTTCCAGTTGTATCATAGTCACTGAATTCATTAATGCCATGATGTTTGCATTGGGCCAGTTCAGACTGAATGTTGATAAGTATTCTGCTGGAACGCTAGGGTATTATCCTATCACCCCTTATCAGGAAAGATCAATCCCGTTACTTTCTGAGGAGGCAAAGCAATTTATCAAGAGTCTTTGGGACTTTGAGACCATTTTCGACAATGCCGTGCTTATGCGTCAACATGAAATCCAAGTGGTCACGAAATACGAAAATGATCATGCATCTCCTAGAGTGATCGACAATTTATATGACAACGCAAACACCGATTATTATGATGCTATGCGAGATGTCTTCAGTTATTCTCTGTACATCTATTTTGAAGCCTTGGGTATTGCTGGGAACGAGGTCGGTTATTTGGCCAGAGAACAGATTCTCAAATTGGTAAAAAATTTCCGTACATACGAGGAAGAGGTTGTCGAATACGAGGAGCCCCATGACCTTCTGCCACCCTTGTCACCACAAAGCCCAGCCTGAACCCATGGACCACGAATGTTTGTGTAGAATCACGACACTCGACTATAAACACACGCAGTCGCCACTATCCAGTCGAGTCACAAAACCACCACAATGGCAAACCACCACCAGAACCACCTGCTACGAGCAAGACAAAACAACAGAATGCGAGACATTGCAGAGTCCCAGTCCCTCCTGCTCGAGCTCTCCACGTCCGAGCCCACGATCCTGCAGTGCTTTCGCATCATCGAGTCCACCTGCCTCTCCCAGGGTGTGTTTTGCCGCATCGACGGCCAGGACGCCACCCCCCAGTTCCAGCGCTTCCTCGACGACAACTACCTCCCCTTTTGCAAGGCCGCCATCCGCGCCATGTTCACCTACGGCTTCGTCCCCTGGCGCACGCGGACTCTGGGCCGTGGCGACGAGGTCCCAGAGGTCCTCGCGGCCGGCACCTTCAGCTGGCACACCGAGGTCGGCCCCGACGAGCAGGCCCGCAACCCCAAGCGCTACATCGGTGCAAACAATAAGCGCAAAACTCGTGCCCCAACCATTTCCGATCAGCATGCAGACGACGACGACACCAGGCTCGTCGTCTACCGTGTCACGCCCACCGCAGGAGGCGTGCGCGAGGAGGACATATCCATCTACATCTCGACCCCGCCCTCCCTCGACATCTCCGTCAACTCGGGCATCTTCGCCACGGTCCCGTCCCCGCTCTCCTACCTCCTCACCGACTACAAGAACCTCCGCGAGGCCCAGAAGCGCAGGTCCCACGCCGACGCCTGGAACACCACCGCCCGCATCCTCAGCACCTTCAAGCCCTCCACCAGGGTCGACGACGCCCCCACCCAGGCCCTCCTGGATTTCGCCCACGACGACCAGTTCGCCCCGCCGGCCATTGGCGAGAGCCTCTTCCCGCGCCTCCTCGCGCACAACGTCTGGCAGCGCGAGCACGTCATGCGCCGCCAGTTCATGGAGACCCCGTCCAACCACCACCCAGAGGTCTACGCCCTCCCCCGTGACCATGACATCGTCCCTCAGCCCACTCTCACCCCGTGCGAGGACCTCAACTTCCTCCTCGAAAAGTACCGCAGAGACGTCTCCAGCCTCACCGGCGTCCCCCACGAGATGATCATCGGTCGGGACAACGGCAACGTCGAGACCGTCCGCAAGACCATCTCCTCCGGCCGCATCTTCTCCACCAACATGCACGAAATCTGCAGGCACCTCCAGACCCTCCTCTGCCAGGTCTACGCCACCATCTACGGCGTCCGCACCGATTCCGTAGAGTTCATCCTCGTCCCCATGCCCCGCCTCGAGGTCGAAACCATAAACGACTTTAAGATCCTCTTCGAGATCGGCGCCCTCACCCCCGACATGACCATCAAGCTCTCTCGCGTGCTACTTGGCGAGGAGCCCTCCGCCAAGCGCTCCCGCATCAACAATCCCAATTATGCCACCAAGGGCCCCATCGAAAACAGCGAGATCCAGCCGCAGCAGAAGCCAACTGCACCCGTCGCCAAGAATAACACCCGCGACGAGAAAAAACCTGTTGTTCCACCCCCCAAAAAGTAACCCTGCGGTTGCACCCCGATTAAACGGGTTTTCCACCATATAAGCCCGCGCCACGACCAGTGAAAAAAAAACTCCATGATGGAGGTCCTAGACGTCTTCCGAATTCAGAGCCTCATGGTCCTCCCGTCCATGCGCACCCCGCTCGCAGTCCCGATCACCCCCTCGCATAGGCTCGCCCCTATTGAGATGGCCACACACTCCATCCATCTCGCCCCCCAGGCGTCCCCGCCTTCCTCCGTTTGGCTGGGCTCCCAGCACCAGCACAACAACACTGCTTCTGCCTCCTTGCCACCACCCGCCACAACAACAACACAGCAACAAGGACCCGTCATCTTGGACTTCTCCGCGCGCTTCATCCCCCTTTCATACGTCGCCTGTCTCCTCTACCTCTCCCTCAGCAGCGTCCTGACCCCGGGCTACATGCGCACAAGCATTCACGTCCTCTCTCCCTCATGGACCCTGCTCGTAGCCTTGCACGCCATCGCACAAAACGACCCCATCGCACGCTGGACCGGCGCCCTGACCATCCTCCTGCTCCCCTTCGTCCTCCTCGTCCACAACACCCTCTTCGTCGTCTTCTACACCCTCGTCTTTGCCGCCTTTGCCTCCGGCCGCTTCTGGCTCACCCTGCGCGGCCCCTCCTTCGTCCTCGTCAGCCTCTGCTGGTTCTGCATCCTCACCACCGGCGCTCTCAGCTTCTCTACCATCACTGGCGACCATACCCGCGCCTTCCTCAGCGCGGCCGCCTTTTTCTCGCTCGTCGTAGCCATCTTCACCAGCACGTGCACCATCCCCAAAAACTCTGTAGTGCGCTTCACCTTGGCATAAACCCATCGCGTGGCCCGCCCGTGTATTAAAAAACCCCAGTCGTCCCCCAAAAACCAAATCCCTCACCATGTCCATGCGCTCCGCTCCTTCCACGGCCTGGGAAGACACCGACCCCCCGAAAACCGTCTGGGGCATCTGTCCCTTGCCGCTCTTCTCCCCGCAGCTCGAAAATCCAGACTTTTGCGACGTCGTCGTGGTCCCCTCCCCCATCGACAGCACCGAGGTCAAGCGCGAGCTCCACAGCGTCTTAAACTCCGTGCAGTCGAGCGCAGACTTTGGCATCTACATTTGCGAGAGCTTCAAGGACCCCAGGCGAAACTACATCGACGACTACTGGGCCGACGTCGCGGATCACGCCGTGGGGTTCGACGAGCTCCACCGCCTCCTCGGCAGGGCCCCCGTGCCCCTCACACCCGAGGCCAACGCCCGCTTCTACCAGCTCGCACGCCTCTTCGAGCGCCTCGCCGCCCGCATCGACCTCGTGACCTTTCTCCCTCAGCCCCTCCCGACCACTCTTCCCTCCTAAAAAAACAGTGCCATTCCGGTCGGGGACACCCTGGCCACTCTCTCTCAACTTCACAAACCCAAGAATAAAAAACATGGCTCTCAATATCTGGCTCGCGGTCTGCTCCTTCCTCGTCCTCGACATCCCCGAGGTCTCCGCCTTTGTGCCCACCACAATGATGACACATGTCACCACCACGCGCACCTTTGGCTTTCCGACAACACCGTACATCGAGGGCGTCAAGCGCATTCACACCCTGGAACGCCTCCAGACCACCAATTTTTTCAAGCTCCATCGCACCAGCCAGCCCTACTCCTACGGCCTCTTCACCACCCTCTCGGCCCAGTGCAGCATCCACGGCTCCAACCACACCCTATGCATCATCGCCCGTCCCGAAATCAACAACACTTGCACCTACATGTGCCTCCGGGACGCCGTCCAGCGCGCCCAGATCCAACTGCACGTCGCGCCAGCCCAAAAAGATGGCCATGTCCTCACAGTCGAGACAGTCTACTTCTCGCGCGACCCCTTCATAAACCGCGACGTCAACTCCCTCTTGCGCTTCTTCGCCGCTCTCGACGGAAAACACACCCGTGACAACAACCGCTTCAAGCCACACCCCAACCTCATGTGGTTCAGGCGCATGGTCCTCGGCCTCCCTGCCTCCTCCCAGGATAGCCGGGGCCTGTAATAAAAAACCAGTCTTGTTTCACGTCAGCATGTCCCCCTTGATCTGCTCCAGCAACGCCCGCTCCGCACCCAGCCCCTCCCAGTCCGGCCTAAACTCCTCACACGCCTTCAGGTGCACGCTCTTGAGTATCAAAATCGTCTCCAACAGGCTCTTAATTGCCCCGTGCAGCTCCGCATTGTCCTGTCCCCGCTCCAGCATCCGCATGTTCGTCTCGTGGTACGGCGAGACCATCTCAATCAGCACGTCGTCTAGCTTAGGGGTCACGTACAGCCCGCCTCCCTCTTTGCTCATCTTGGCCGGCATGATATGATATTTCCTCTGCTCCTTTCTTTTAGTCAACCAATCCAAACCAGAGCCTCGACCCGTTCACACCTTTTTTTTTCCAAGTCCACTCGGCCCCGTGTCGAATAGCCCCCTCCCATCCCTTGATAAACCCCTTCACTTTTCAGCCACCATTATTATTCCCCTTGAGCATGCCCCGCTGCTGCGAAAAGATCCAGGACGAGTTCAAACCCTCCTACGCCAGCGTCCTCGTCTACGGCGCCGACCCAGCCGCACTCCAGACCGCTGTGAGGATCCTCGAAACCAAGCGCCCCATAACCTCATGCTTCACCGCATGGTGTCCACGCTGCTCCGCCACCTCCCTCATCACCACCGATCTCCTGAATTTCCCTTCCCCTTCCGCGCACCACACACACCAGCTCCTGCTCCTTTCCGTTCTCCAGCAGTCGGGCGCCTTCTTTCCCCATCCAAGTCGGCCGGGAGAGGAAGACGAGGAGGCGTGAGATTTATTAAAACTCAAACTAGTCAAACCGCAACAGTATCACCCTGCGAGCATTTGCCCAGCAACATACGCGACGCCAAGCACGCCGACGAGCAGTTCTCGTGACCCATTGAAAGAAAGTTCGATGCAGAGAGAAAGGTAAAGAGAATCCAGGACAAGAGTAGCGTTGGATTTTGCACAAGGAGGACCCCCCCGATAGCCCTGACCATCACATGTATTGCTACCATTAGCATTCCCATTGTTACTAGTAGTACTAGTAGTATGCCACCTCAAAAGCTTGGTCCTGCCACCACCACAAAAGAAAAACACACGTGTCAATACCCCCCTCAAAAACACCCTTGTTTTTTTTTCGAGCTTCTCAGCCCCCCCCCTCCACACTCCAAAAGAATTTGAGAAAGGTAGACGGTAACCAGTAGCCAGTAGACTGGTTACCTCTGGTTACTGGTTACCTGGTTACCTTAAGGATTGTCCTGGCGTGTGGGTGGGGGGGGTCGAACCCTCGGAAAAAAAAACTAGATTTTTTGGCGCGTACCATCCCCTGGCGGCGAGCATGCCCAGCAGGATCAAATTGTAGGGAGTCTCAGCGGCGGTGTAGAAGCGCATGGCGACGAGCTGGAGGGTGACGACGATGACGTTGTACACGGGGCGCTCGTAGGGCTGCAGCTCAGGAGTGGGAGTATTCAAGGGGTCCTCTCTCTCTTCCACAGCGGTGCGCCAGTAATATTTCCAGACATGGACGAGCAAGTAAACCAGAATGTACCCTGCGGTGCCCCAGAAGAAGACCTGATCGGCCTCGGTGATGTACATGCTATCCCCGTCGGCGAGGATGATGACAAGCACCGCAAAGGCGCAGACGAGAGCTGGAATCTGATCTTTGACTTCCTGTTTATGTCCGGACTTATCCCCCCCCCATATGAGCTGGATGTTGTGGCTGAGGAACCGGACGAGGGCGATGGACAGAGCTACCAGTGTCCAGTACTTCCAAAGCGGCAGCGAACTGTGCCGGTGGAACACGGTCCCGCTCGCACTGTAGTAGACCACGTCCAGCCCCTCGTCGAGGATGTCGCACGCCGAAATGTCGTAGACCCCTTTGCTCACGAGGACCTTGCCCTCTGACTTTGTGCACGCCAAATCAGTCCACCCGTCCACACGGATGTCCCTCGCGCTGTCCTGCGTCGTCTCCGGGGCGCGCCACGGCATGACCTGCCCCACGCTCGAGCTGCACAGGGCCCACCCGCTGATGTTGCACGGGACGCCGTGCCACCCCATCGAACTCAGGTCTCGCAGGCGCGCCGTCGGGGGGTACACGATCAGCGCCCTGAAGCTGAGCCGGACGGCCCCCGCGCTGGCCAGCACAAACGCCGGCCCGCCGTCCCACCAGTCGAGCGACTTGCCCTGGCTGTTCAGCCGGGGGCGGAACTCGTCCTGCAGGCTGTACAGCGTCGCCATGCTGCTCCTGCACAAGACGACAACAAGCGACACCAAAAACCACGTCACTCCCGTCATCCTACTATGCCGACTCCACCCCCTGGTGTTATATAGGGTTCGCGACGCACATCCTCCTCGCTGTTCCCCCACTCCTACACATGCTGCAGGAGTTCATGATCCCACTCGTGACCCTGTGCTGTGTGGTCCTGCTGGGCATCGCGAGCCTCGACAAGCTGGTCTTCTTCCACCAGGTGTACCAGGAGATGGCCTCGAAGCTGGAGAGCGAGCGCTGGCTCCTCGAGCAGTGCTCCGACCCCCACTTCTTCTCCAAGATGCACACCCATACCAACCTCTGCTTCCAAGTCGAAAACAACGCGCGCGTCGGGGCCTTCATGCTCTCGCTGCGTGAGGTCATGCGCTCCTTCATGATCGAGGAGTTTCTCTACAGGCTCGTCGTGGCCATGCCCAACAGCCTCTTGTCGTGGCCCGCACTCGCCGCCGTCATGGCCCTCCTCCTCTTCGCCCCGTCGTGGCTCGCCCGTGGCACACGCTCCCTCCGAGGCAGCAGGGTCAACACCCGACGCTGGGCCCAGTGCTGCGACGGTCACTTCAAGGACTCGTAAACCTTGAAAAAATCATGCTGCACCCGACGCTGGGCCCAGTGCTGCGACGGTCACTTTAAGGACTCGTAAACCTTGAAAAAATCATGCTGCACCCGTCTATTTAAGCGCGTCTTGCTCTATCTCGCCAAGTGTTTTCTGTGATTTCATATAGTCACCAAGATGTACGCTTATCCTTCCTCCCTGCATGCTTCCTCCAGCTCGACGCCAGCGCGCGCCCCGCCCGTTCTCGTTAACATCTCTAACGCCGGTCCCGGCCAGCAGCCGTTGTATGGATCCAGTGCCTCGACTGTGGTTGGTGTCTTGGCTAATCTCCCTCAAGATCCGTATCAGGCTCGCGTGAATGTCCGCCAACACGAGGTCGTGGAGGTCTCATCCACCACCCGTAGGACCAGCACATTCTCAGTGTCGTCTGCTACTCGGGCCGCTCAAAAATATGCCGGCCCTCGTCCGCAGACGATGCAGTCGTATACTGTGGAAGAGTTCCAGCCGAAGTATGTGCAGCGGCCTCCGGATTCCGCCCAGCGCTTCGAACCCCTTCACGCCAACTTCGAGGGTAACTTCGCGCAGCGTGAGGGCAATCTGGATCGAGTCAAGGCGTGGGTTGACGATTATCCCCAGCAGCAGCCGGCGGCTCCAATCCGATACAGTCGTGAACTACCCGTTCAACAGGCGTGGGGTAACGATTACCCCCAGCAGCAGCAGGTGCAGCCGGTGGGTCCAGTTCGGGTCAATAGTGACCTACCCGTTCAACAGGCGTGGGGTAACGATTCCCCCCAGCAGCAGCAGGTGCAGCCGGCGGGTCCAGTTCGGGTCAATAGTGACATGGCCTTTCGCCAACGGGCGTGTGCTTTAACCGGGAAGGCCGTGGATGGAATCCGCGTGTACAAGGACATGCAAGAGCATATGGGGAGTGAGAACAGGAGATTAGTATATGAGAACGAGGGTTTGAATATGGCGATGGTCGTGCTTCAGGAACGCTTTCATAATATGTCCACGGAAAATCAGGAGGACCTCGAGCACAGCATGAATAGACTTGATGACTACGCTGCCACTCTTGATGACCTCCTTCCCAAGGACATGTATAAGACCCAGAGGGGCCCGGCCCAGGGCGAGAACAGGTTTGGCTCTGAGCGATCTTACGATCCTGAAGCGTCAAGAAAGACTTCCTCTTATGCGCAGTCGTCTAAGTCCTTCGACCCAGCAAATATGTCGATGTCGAGCATGGCCTCCTCTCATGCACAGTCGACCCGCTTTTCGGATAAGTCCTTCGACCCGGAAAGTGCGTCGGTGGTAGTACATACTCCTGAGCGATCCTTGTTCACCCCGGCTGCCTCGCATCATGTGAGGGTGCAGTTGACCAAGGAGGATATGCAGTCAATCACGTCTCCATTGCAGGGAAGCGCTCGTGTTCTCCCTGTCGTCGCTGTGACTAATGACTCTATCCAGCAGACGGAGCGCCAGCGTGCTTTCGTAGATAGAGTGGGTATGGTCGCTCGTGTCATTCATGCCTTGACCAACGAGGATCGTGTACTCTCAAGCTTTGGTGGCAAGGTTCGTGATGTGCCTGGTGTTCAAGAGTTGATGTGGGATATCATGACTCAGATCAATATGGAGTTTGTAGGGGTGTTCGATGCCGAGATGGAATTGAAGCATTACGTCCAGTCCATCAATTATATTGAGCTCTACCCTGCGACGTTCTCCGCCGATACGCACCAAAATTTTTTGCTTGGACGTGATGTCGGATGCGGATACGAGTTCATCCCCGCTGGCCTCCCTTCGATGAGCATCGATCAGTTCCGTGGCACTAGGCTCTGTCCCAGCACTGTTAGAAACGCAGAGATCCTCTGGGCGATGTACATGAGCCAGTTCCTGAACTGGAACACCGAGACCACCATCGCCCTCACCCGTCTTCTGCAGGACGAGAAGGCCAGGCTGCGTCGTGCCCTCTAATGAGTGAGCCTCTCCTAAGCGCATCGGGTCCCCCGCGCGATCTTCGTTTCGACACTCTCGTGGCAACCAGGATTAAAAACCCCTTAACAAATTCGCCCGTCTCCGCGCGTATATAAGACGTAACTGCACTCTCCCCTCTCAAGTCAACTGCTAGTGTGCCTTAATCGCCCATCATGTACTGCGCTGCTCCTCCTCTTGTTTATGCCGTTCCCCTGGCCCACGTCGCGCCCATGCCTAAGCCCGTCGTGTATGCTGGACTGTCCACTAGTGGACTGTCCACTAGTGCCAGTGATGTCATCCTTCGTAACCTCACCATGCACGGCCTTGAAAACCCGCATGCCAAGCCGTATGTGACCATCCTTGATTTCATCGCCAAGGGTCAGCTCGTCCCGACCGACTTGGCGAAGTTGGAGACCATCCTCGCCGACGAAAACTACGCCGCGCTCAGTCGGTTCGTAAACGAGAAGCGCGCCGAGCTGCTCGCCACGGCGATTTCCACGCCCATCTGGAAGCTCCTGTTCGGGGTGCTCGGGGTCAGCATGTTCTTCCTGGGGGGGATCTGGTCGGGGGGTGTCTACCTCTGGCCCATCCTGCTTATGTCGGTGGGGTTCCTCAAAAAGATGTTGACGACGTGTGGCACTATCCTGCCCATCGCGATCACGGTGGGCTTCCTCGTCTGCATGACCCTCTTCCACATCTTCAGGTTCAGCCTGTGGAATCTCGTCAAAGCCGTGTGGGGCCTCATCAAAGCCGTGTGGGGCTGGATCGGCAGGACCTTCTTCTCCCCGTCGGTGGCGGAGAAGCCCAGCGCCGACGCCAAAACCACCGAGTGCGTCGTCGACTGCGAGGTCATCAACGAGATTGCGAGCCTCTTCTCCCACTTTGGAAACGTCGAGGCTCTCAAGCTGGCCCTCTCTGTGATGCTCGGAGGCATGATCGCCATGAACAGCTCCATGACCATGCTGGACCCGGTCACCAACCTCAGCGTCCCGCTCTTCCCGGCGCTCCCCTCGCAGCTGACCCAGCGCATCTTCACGGCGGGGAACATGTCCAACCTCACTTCCTTTGGTCGCGCCAAGTTCGTCTACGGTGATCTGCCCGAGACAAAGTTCCAGCGCATGGTCCGCGAGCGCATGGAGATGGAGGACGCCAGGGTCGAGGACGCCGCCGGTCGCCACTGGATCCACGCCTACGCCAATACCTTCGCCATCTCCCTGTCCACCATCGTCGCCTTCGAGGGCGGGAAAATCGCTGCCGCTGCCCTCTACGCCCGTCGTCTCGCCTACCTCGCCCGTCTCGCGGCCGCTGAGCTCACCATGCAGGCGGGGGTCGTCGCGCAGGCCCAGGTTCTCAATCTGGCGGTGGGGGCGGCGGGTCTCGCCAATGCTCGCGTGCACAACGGGGCTGTCTAGACCGCCTGCCTATGGGCGTGGGCGTGAGCATGGAGCCCTGCCTTTAACTTCTATTAAAACTTCGCAATCCCTGTGAACCCAGTGCGTCTTGTTGCCCATGTTCCAAATAATCACCGCCATTTTGATGGGCGCAAACGGGATAACATACTGTGTCGTTGGTGTCTGCATGCTCCTACCCTACACCAAGAGGGACTCGTTTTTTGGTCTGGCCCATTTGTACTCCTCCATGTTCAAAACGCAAGCGCCACACTCCCTGCAAGACACTCCCTCTTCTTCCTCTGTAAACGATCCTGAGAAATCTCAGGAAAGCTCACCCGAAAACGACGGTCTGTGGTACCGCTTGCTGGCCTACCTCCTCCTCCTCCTGGGTGTGTGCAGGGCCGTCACGGGCTTCTTCTGGGGATGCGGGTACGTGTACATGGGTCTTGGCACGTGCCTGGCTGAAATAGGAATCGTCGCGCACGAGCTCCTCCGCCAGGAATCCCTGCTGCTGAATCGCGCCATGATCGTTTTGTTCGACTCGGTCTGCCTGGCCCTGCTCTACATTAGCAGCGCGGTCCCCCACTGCCACTGACATTTTTTTCTTGTTCGACTCGGTGTCTCTGTGTCTGGCCCTGCTCCACGTTAGCAGCGGGGCGTCTGCGTTTACCCGATTACAACCCACCCACCCTGTATAAAATCAAGAGACCCTGTGCCATCCCAGTGTGATGTCCGGGTTAATTACTACTGTTTCTCCACCACCATCTTCCGATAACGCGAATAAGGTCAAGACCCCCTTGATGACCGTTTTGCTGGTCTTGATAGTCACTACCGCCATCCTTGGGGCCTCTGTCACCATGCTGTTCACCAACATCGACGCAAGAATATTCTTGACCACGTCAGACCCGTTCCACGACTGGTTCCTTCTCAGAGATGTGCTCAAAAACACAGTCAACTTTAGCGCGGTGTCCAACCCAGCCGACTTTTCGCAGGCCGTGTTCGACACAGGGTACGACAGCCTGGACGCCTTCCAGGACATGCGGGACCGGCGCCTCGTGACAAACACCGTGTTCAACGCGCTCGCCCCCACCTTTGTTACCACAGAGTACGCTAGGCTGTCATCCCTCAGGCCCAGCCTGCTGTGGAACCTTCTCCGCGTGTCGTGGTGCAGCCTCAACACCGCCCTGCCAGGCGCCACCCCCATCACACGCAGCCCCGGTTGTGAGTGCATCGCCAAACAGTACCTGGGGTTCGTCATAGAGGCACGAAACGCTTCTGGAAACACGGCTACGGGTGGAATGTTCAACACCTCTCTGGACCTCAGAACCAGGTATGGTGACAACCTCATGTCGTGCTTCGATCGGCGTGTCGTCTCCAGGACAAAATCGTGTGGAAAGCAGTGCTCGGTGCACTCCATCGGCCTCGTCGTCTACACCAACAGCGTCCTTTTTCTGACGTGTGTAGCCTACCTGCTCTTTTCAGGACATTGCAACATATTCGGGGAAAAGTCTGGGCTGACGACTCAGCTCATTGTCCTCAAGGCCTTGGTCGTGCTCCTGGGAGTCGCCCTGTGCGTCCCCTTCTTTCTCAGGGACGTCGAGGCTAATTTATTCACCATCGGCGGTATTTTTCTCAGTGTCCTCTACCTCACTGTGACCCTGCACGACAGCCTCAACTTTCCGGCCTGGGACGCGGGAAATCCGCAAGCCGTACCCAAGAGGACCCCACACCCCCTGACGATTTGCCTCATCGTCAATTTACAGCTCCTCTTCCCGGCTTTTGGCGTGCTCATAGGCACGGCAGGATACGCACGGGACTTGTGGGTGGTGCTGAGCATCGTGGTGACGCTCTGTCTCATGGGAATGGCGCTTCAGGTCCCTCTTTTTCTTCCCATGCTCAATCAGGTTCCTCCACTTTTTCCTCATTTTTTCGTGTGTGCAGCGCTTTGTCTGGAGTTTCTGGTACGTCAACGAGCGTGAGGTAGAATCGAGGACCGACGAGCTCTTCAACGAAATTATCATGACTGTGTGCTACCTGGTTCTCTGGACGCTCTTCATGCTCCTCTTCATCGCGTACTACAACGAATCAAGCATGTACAACTTGGGCAGCGTCTGGATGTTTATCTTTTTCATGGTGTACTTGTTTTGCATGCTCGCCATGGCGATTTCCGATAGCATCGTGTACCGTGCTATGGCCTTCCAACTGGCAGACCCCTCGTTCCACTTCAGTTTCTACCAAGAGGTCATGTTCCTGCTCACTGTGGCATTCAACGTGTTCGTGTCCCTCACGGCCATCATGGACGTCTTTAATCACCCCGTGGTCTACACGGACTAGCCTGCCACACTCTAGATCGTGCACGGCCGAAGGGAGACGGGGCGGGTGATGAACCCGATGATGATGACGATGGGCAGGGGAAATTTCGCGCAGATGTTCAGAATGTCCAGCATCTTCGTCAGGTAGTTCCGCCCTTTGCCCGTCAGGTACACAAACGTTGGCAGGATCCCGAACATCAGAAAGGTGACCAGCAGATTCCACACCATGAACATGACCAGCACCGGGACGTTGGACGAAAACAGCCACCCCCTGCTCATGTACACCAGCCCGCTTATCGGGGTGAGCACGGCCAGCCACGCCCCCTGCATGCAGTACCAGATGTTGGAGTCTGGATCCGTCCACATCCCAATCAGCAGCATGTTCCCCAGCCAGGTCATCATCCCTTGCGGGGGTCGCGGCTTATCGGATGCAATGCGCTGCATGAAGCTGTAGTGCAACGCGAGCCCGTAAATGTTGCACGCCAATACGAGCCAGTACCCGGTGAGAAATAGCCTGCGGGTGTGAAATAAACACGTTAGTTCCCGTGTTTTAGTCTCGTGTCTCCTGTGTGCGTACCAGGCGGGCGCGTCGGGAATGAGAAGGCATACCACCGCCAGGAACAGCAGCGGCGCGGTGACGCAGTACTCCAAGTACCTGAATATCACCCCCTCGAGCGTCATCAAGTCCATCTCTTTCTGCATTACTTGTTTTTGGACTTCTTCCCGTTCCTTTCTATCTTTCTCTGTTGCCCTATTTACTATGTCAGAAAAGCTATTCCCGCCCTTCTTGAGGTACTTGACCGACTTTGGAACCACCCTGAAAACACGAAATCATTATCCCAAAACACGAGTGCATATCGTGTATGCGTGCGTGCGCGTACCATTTTCGCCCGCCGACGTTGGCTGCCATTAGACGACCCGTTACTTCATCGTCTTGCTCAGCATCCGGGAACAGAGCGGGTGCATCCATGTTATGATAGCACAGCCATGCGGTGGCCAAGTAGCTGACCGTGCCGGTCAAGAACATGGCCACGCAAAAGTAATTGTACTCTATGATCGTCCACAGTAAAAACACGCCGTATCCCGCGGCCAGCCATGCGAGACAGAGTGCCGAGGCCAAACCCTTGGGCAGCAGCTCGTCAACGTTTGGTACCGCAAAGGCCGCGGTGAGCCACTGAAACAGCATGATGAGCACGATGGGGTTCCACCGATGGGTAACAAAGTCTGCATCCTCGGACCACGGGTACCCGGCCAGAAACATTTTGTTACGCATGTTATTATCCAGCACACCGCTCCAGGTTATGTTGAGCATGTCGGGTACTCTGGCCTGCAAGTTCATTTTCTCGACGTTGCAGTAGAAGCAGATAAAGGCAGCGGCGATGGCGCCTAGACCGTGCAAGATGGGAAGAGTCACGTAAAACGCGTTTTTGGGTGAGCATGTTGTTGGCGTGTTTTGCATGTGTTTTGGGGAAGGCTCGTGCGTTGAGGGGGGGTCATGGCATTTATATAAGCAATGTATTATCGTCAACGAGGGGACAGTTCACTCTCGATGCTAAACAGTTTATCCACTATTTCGTGCGAGTTTTCGAGGGGGGTCACTCTGAGGTGGTGCATCTCCACGTCTTGATACTTTTCTGGTGAGTACTCCTTGAAGCGCATAAACTTGAGGTTCGTGTACGTGTTCACGGTCAGATCGGCCAGCATGCGTATCAAAACAAAGTCTATCTGCGTCATGGCGAGGAACATCCCAAACACGCTCATGAGGTTGCAGTATATCGACCACAGCTGGGATATACCCAGGCACACGTACTTTGGGTAGGGAATGTACTTGCTCTTGTGGTCGGTGATCGTGTTGAGCAGCCAGGGCGAGATCGCGTCCGACATGAAATCATTCACAGACGTGTTCACCAGCGTGAATAGCGCCACCATGTTCCACTTGTACCACGTGTCCAAAACGGCCCCCATGAACTTCGTCTCAGACGACGGGCCAAAGTTCATAAACGACGTGTCCAAAAGCCCAATGTCCTTGAAGAGAATCATGACAATCGTCAACCACACCATGAGCACACTCACCGCCACACGCTTGTCGTCGAAAATGCGGTCCATGCAATTGGTGATACTTGTGCACATATTCCTCTCTCGATTTGCACGCGCCTCCTTTTTCTGCTTAATATACGTGTTTTAACACGGTGAACAAGCCCACCTACTCCTAGTCCCCCCGCGCAAACTTCCAGGGGGGGACCTGTCCTCCGTGCGCTGTCCTGCGCATTCGCGACGTGTTGTGCGCAGCCGAGTCGTCAAAGTAGCGGTGCACCTGTGGCATCTGCCCGAGAATGGAGTGCCAGTCCACCAAAAGGGGGTGCATCGTGGGAATCACGTGCGTCTCAATCCCCTGAAACGCCAGTCGCAGCACGTCGCTCTTCTCCGCTAGCAGGTTCCCGAGGCGGTTGTAGCTCCACGCCTTGGAGGCGTTTATCTGCGCCATCTGCCGGTAGTTTGCGTTTCTCCCCCCGCGCGTCTGCTCCAGGCTCGTCGAGTAATAGTGCAGACAGCTCGCAAACTCGCTCGCAAAGTCCTCGTGCCGCATCAGCACACGGGCAAACTCCATGCGCGACAGCCTGTGATTCTGGGGAAACTGGTCCTGGAAGTAGGCCCAAAACTCCCCGGCCAGCGCCTCGCCCGGTGCCGTCACCGCTGGGGTCAGCGTCTTGTAGTGCTTCTGCGTCCACGCCTTGCAAAACACACGGTGCTTGTGCATGGCCTCTTCGGTGACGGCGCGCACATCCGGGGTGTTGGCCGGCTCCATCTTGGAGTAGAATCGGTCCAGGTATTTCGACATGAACTGCTCCATGAGCGCCGGACGGTCCAGCGCATCGTAGTCGGGGTCCAGACAGTTCCACGTCACGGATGCGTCCACGTTGCCCAGCCCCTCCATGCGCCGCGCAAACGCCTGGTCCTGCGCCTCGGCCGCCTCCAAAACTCGCCGCAGCGTGTTCAATCCCACCTCCGAGTACGCCCCTGGTACGGCACGCACATAATGCACACCCTCCTCGCAGAACAACGAGGATGGGATCGGCTTGGGGTCGCCGAGCACTCGCCCAGGGGCTCCAAGCCCCGCTGGCTTAGCCACTGGAAAACGGGTGAGTGGGTCCGTTAGGTATGGTCGAGCTCTGATGTTGGGAGCGCCTGCAATTGCTACATGAAACGTCTCGTACGGGACAAGGTAGTGCCCCCATAAACCTTCTCGCAAGGGGGTATCCGCCTGCTCTCGCACGAGGTACACCCGCCTTCCATCCAACTCAAAGTGGTGCGACGCGGCAATCGGATTCGGTATGACGACCACCGCTCGAACAGGCGCGGCAGGCCCTCCTGCTGCCGCCGCGCGCCGGTTCTGTGCTATCCTCAGGATCTCGTCGGCCCTGATCTTGTGTCGACGCGCCGTCTCGGATGTCTCGTCTGCCCCCGGATCCAGTGCGGCGGCCCAGTCGACCCCTGTTTGCAGAAAGGCGCCTTGCATGGGACCCCCCTGTTTAAACCCCTTGCGTTTAATACGGCGATGGGCGTGTGTGTTTTGATGCGTGCTTCGTATTTTAAACGGGAGTGGCCAGCTCGTTGGCATGGACCCTCTAAAAAAGCTGGTGCTGCACGTCGTCGGTGCCGAAAGGGTGGGCGGGCGTGCCACCGTCGTGAACCCGCGCACGCTCGTCCTGGACGACTGCATGCTGTGGAGCTGCCAGTGCTCCGATGCGGTCATGGCTGTTTTCCCAGAGGTCCTCGTCAGCGTGCGGGCGTCTCGACACAGCCTCTCTGGTTTCTCCGTCGTCTTCCACCTGGGCCAGAACTGCGGGCGCGAAACTGGGTGGTATTTTGTCATTGGCCTCTTCCTGGCAGGGTGCTTCTACGTCCTGCTCAACCCCCCTTGGTGGACGACTGGTATCCGGTATATTTAAGCCCGTCCGCCCGATCAGGGATGCCCATATGTCAGATTACCTTCTCCCATTCCAACCCAGCCTCGCGCAGGCCACGAATACACGCCTCGATTCCGCTTGCAAGCATATCCAGCAGTGCCGTGTCTCCACTGATGACATGACGCGTTTCGTCCTCGAGGATGGTGAGGAACTCCAACGCAACAAGTACCGCTACTGCATTCACAAGGACGAGCTGGTGGTCGGCGTCGGACGCCCCTGGTACGGCGCCCCCCACGTTCATGCCTGCTATATCTGCTTAAACTCTAAACTTTTTTTTTCTTTGTGGTGGTGCCAGGGATCCGAGAAAGGTTGTGAAGCGCACGGCCAACTCGGCGTACCCCAAAGTGGTGAGCAATCTCGGTGCGCTGACGGACACGACGGATGCAATGGTCGCCATCGACATGATCCGGTTCATGAACCACTTTGCGAGGAGCGTGAACGAGCGTGCCTTGATCATCGATTTTTTCAAGAAAAATGTGTACGCGACCCCTCGACACACGCTGAATTCTGGACTGGTAGAGGCGTTACCACTAAACTGCCAGCTCTTCAAGGACCTGGGAGCCAGGGGCATTCACACCTCGCGCTGGATGCACATGATGAACGACTACTTTCCCGTGGGTTTCGCCAACACGCTTGGCTTCGCTCATCCCAACACGGGTGACACCATGACCTCCGTCATGATCGGAGGCCTGCGCACCGTCATGAACGGCGATTTCGAGATTTTTCCTGGGGATATCGTCCAATTTTACTGGTTAGTCGTCACACACCTCTCTCTCGTGTCGCGTGTTTCTCACGTGAGCCTCTCTGCCGCAGGACATTCGAAAAGTACGACTTTCTCCCCGACGGGCGCCGAAAACCGTACATCAACCTGTGGGTCGGAGACGTCCCCAGCAACGTGAACCCGTCCGCGACCCTGGACGCGCCGGCGCTGGGACGGGGTAAGAAGCGAAACGCCGACGGAACTGAGACGTGGCTTCTCCCACAGGACGCCCAGATTAGACAGGCCCATAGCGATTTAATGTACGGGCAAAAGGCCAACAAGACCAAAATTGTGGCCAAGATCAAGCCGTTTTTCAGGGACGATGATCACCCGCGCCTCATGGACTGGGTCCGCGTGTTTGGTGTTGCCATCGCCAGCGCCCGGCCCAACGAAATGTGCGACATCAAGATTTCGCGCCAGAGCGTCTGACAATGCTGTCAGTGCAGAGACGCCAGAATGTCCTGCTTCGACATGCTGAACAGGTGGAACAGCGTGTTGGGTGGGATAAGTTCAGCGTGCCGCCGCTCGAACCCCGTCGACACCCACATCATGAGCGTATACCCAAAGAGGTTCATGGTCTCGGGCGTGAGTCCCAGTCCCAGTAGGTCGTCGTACGTCACTCCCATCCGTGTGAGCATGTCGTGAGGCCAGTGCACGCGCACCAGATCCGCCAGGTCCGCCTTAAAGTCCCGGATGGGGTGCGCGTCCCACGCCCTCATCTTGGGACAGTCTCCCACCATCGCCTTCCCCGCACGGATCCACGCCTGCAGGTCGGGTTGCAGCACGTGCAGCTCCTGTTCCCCAATGTTGAATAAACGCAGCTTCGTGAACGTGAGCGTCTCGTCGAGTAAAACGTCCCCCCATGTCAAACCCTGCCGCGCACGCCACCACCCGTGTATGGACACGGCCTGGCCTGGGGTCAGTGTGATTCGCATCCTCTTGTGGCTACCTCGCCGAGCTTATATCTACGCGAGGCTCGTTTTTTGCATTTTTTGTTTAATGTTTGGTTGTTCTCTCAAACCGTGGAGGCACGATGATCACATCATCATCATGGCGAGGTGATGCAGCACGTTCTCGTGGCTCACAGTCTCAGCCTTGGGGTGGTCCTGCAGGAAGAAGTAGCACGCGCCTGGTCCGTTTTCAAGCCTCTTGTAGCCCCGTGAAAACACGCCAATGTCAATGTGCGGCGTGCTCTCGTCCGTGACGATGGTGATGCGCCCTTTGGCTTTGATCTCGGTGCACAGGGTCTCCATCTCGGCAGGCTGCAGGCGCACAGACTCGTGAATGAACACGACGATGACTTTCCCGTTGGTTGCGGGTGGGATCACTTGTGGCAGCGGGGCCTCCTCCTCCTCCTGCGGGGTGCAAGGAACCTCCTCCTCCTGCGCCTGGCATTCCTCCTCTTCTTTGTCCTCGTCGGCATCCGGAGTAGTCTCGGTGGGCCAGGGGAGGGTGTAGAAAGGTTCCGACTCGTCCTCGTGGGAAGAAGTCTCCAAGGCGACCGTCAGTGTGTAATTGGAATCCACTTCATCATTCTCGTTGGGTTCCTCCTTCTCATCCGGTTCCTCCTCCTCGTTGGGTTCCTCCTTCTCGTCCGGAGTAGTCTCGGTGGGCCAGGGGAGAGTGTAGAAAGGTTCCGACTCGTCCTCGTGGGAAGAAGTCTCCAAGGCGACCGTCAGTGTGTAATTGGAATCCACTTCATCCTTCTCACCCGCCTCTTCACTTGGTTCCTCCTCGTTGGGTTCCCCAGCAGCCTGCATAGCCTGTCTGATGTACTCCATGCGCTCGTTGGACTTATCCTGCCACCCCTTGGTCTCCTGCCTGCACCACGCCGTTGTGGTGGTGGTCTTGGTGCGTTTGGCCATCGTAGAGTCCTCTTCCTCTTCCTCCTCTTCGATGCGGGCGGGACTCTTCCCCCTTCCCTTGCGCTTGCGTGAGAGGGGGGCGATCTCCGTCTCGGGCTCAGACTCCCGCATGTCGCGCATGTACTCGGCGCGGGTCAAACCAGTGGATCGCCAGTGCGTGTTGGCACCCGCCATGGCCTCGGTCTCGGTCAGCATGTCCCATTCGAGGCGCGGGTCCTGCGATATCCCGTACAGCTTGAACGCGCTCACGAAACCGTCGTGCGTGATCCCAGAGCTTCCGCACCGCACCTGCACCGCCGAGTTGCTGGCCTTGATCTCGTCGTACTTGATCATGCGCAGCCCCTTCTTCTCCTCGGGGTTGCTGAACTGAAACGAGGCCGTCTTCATCTGCAGCATGTGCTTGATCCCGTCGTGCTTGCTGGCGTCACCTGCGTAGATCATCATCCTGGGAAGGCTCTTGTGCTTGCGGTACCCCCACACGGTCTCTTTGTCGCCGTCCATGAGGTCCTCTAGCTTGATGAAGAGGTAGTGCCCCACAAAGTCCTCCCGGATCTTCAGAGACGAGTACTCGCGGTCGGTCCCGAACCCATCCGGCTTCGTCGGGGCGTTGGCCCGCTTCTGAGACTCCGCAAACTCAAACACGTGGTCAGGGAGCTTGAAGACCCAGCCCTCCGTGCCGTTTTTGCGGGCCTCTGACAGCGCCCACTCGCAAAAGTTGTCGGGATCGGCCGCTATGAACTTGCCGGCCTCGTCGCGGAAGCGCCAGGTGTCCCTCACCATCGAGATCCGCACGCTCATGTGCGGCACCACGTCGATGAGGTCGTTGCCCCGCACCGGAAGCTGGTCCAGCAGCGCAAAGGGGGCCACTTGGGGGGTGCGCCTCCTCCCTTGCACTTGGATCGAGTGCACACCGAACAGGCGAATCGCGAGATGCAGGGGGCCCTTGTTCTTCCCCCCGTTCTTCTTGAAGGCTGCAATCGCTCGCTCCACAAACGCGTGTCCCATCTCCTTCTTTACCCCGCCGCCCATGGAATACATGGCACATGCCTCTGCGTAGAACATGGGATTCGACGCCTTCGCCTCGTTCGTCAGGTACAGCTCGGGTTTGGGGATGCTCACCATGAGCCGCCTCTTCTTGGTCCTGTAGTCCATCTCCAGCGTGTCTTTTCCCACGCTGTACTTTAGCAGGCTCGAAAACCCGTCGGCCTTGTGCCCCAGGTGCCCGACCATGTCTCGCCCAGGTTTCCGTTCTAGCTCCTGCTGCACCACGCGAAAGTACTTGCTGCGCTGGTGCGACGGTCTCGGCTTGCGCAAATCGTCTTCAGGGGCCACGTCGCGCAGACGCAGTGCCCCAATCATGGAGTCGTTCAAGAGTATTGTTGGTGGCATACCCGTCGTCAAGGTGATCAGGTGTGTATGCCGTTTACACGCGTGGTCTCGTTTTAATACTGTCGTCACACACGGTATATCCCCCGTTTAGTACCGCGACCGCTTGAGCTGACGCTCCAGCACCTTCACGTACCGCGTGCTCAGCCGGGCCAGCGCGTCGTCCAGCTCCAGCGCGTACTTCCCCAGCTGGATCCGCAGCTTGATCTGCTCCGCCAGGTCCAACTCGGTCTTGGTGTGCATCGTTGTCGCCGCGTGGTGCTCCCCGCCAGCCGACCGGTGAAACACGGTCTGCTTGTTGCCAGCGTGGTCTTCCCTGCGTGTCCTCGCCGCCTTTAGGTTCTCATCCGTCGTGTGCCGGTGGTGCCGATCGGTCATGAGCCCCAGTACCTCCTTGATCTTCCCCTCTACATCACGCACCTCCTCTTCATCCAGCTGCTCCGGTGTTTTTTCTACCGTGTCTGACATTTTTTTCCCAGCCCTCTCTTTTAGGGCCTGGGGAGAGGTAAATACTCATCGGGTCCTACTCCCCCTTTGTCTGCGTCACCTGCCTCTGAAGGATCCAGTACTTGACCTGCACTGCCACCAGCAGAGCCAGTACCACCTTTATGGCGGTCGACCCGGTGGGCACGGGATCTTTCAAGGCCACGAGACCCGTCCGTGGGTTGACCACCAGACTGCACGACTGGCCCCACTCCGCCCCGGCAGCGCTGGTAAAATTGCCCAACACCGCCAAAAAGAGGATCCGAAGCAGTTCCGGGTCCTCGCGATCTCGGAGCGCGCTCACGTTCAGTTCCAGCGAGGGGTCGACGCCCATCACACGCTTCACCTGCTGTTCCAGTTGGGTCACGGCCTGCAGGTCCATGTCCACCCCAAGCGACATCCCGCCCTGCAGACGCAGTACCTGGTTGGCCACCACCCCAAAGTAGGGTGGCACGGGCTGTACCCCTTGCATACTCGCGATTAGTAATAGTAATAGTAGTAGTAGTTTCGCGGTGACTCGCGACACAATCTTTTGCATGCACTATCAACCCATGTGATGGGTTAAATAGGCGGCGATTTAATGGGAGTTTAAACTGCGACAGTCATACACCCTCGGCAGCGCTGCGGCATGTCGGGTGGGTATTTGACTTGAGTCTGTAGTGCAAGACTGGTGGCGTGGGTGGCCTACTCGTCGTCCTCCTCGCTGGAAGAATCCTCCTCACTGGATGACTCCTTCGTCAACTCCCCCTTGCTGAAGCGAACCTCCTCGCCAGACGACGGGGCGCTCGCAGAATCGCCCGAGGTCTGGTTGGGTCCGAATTCGAAGTTGAAGAGGTCGACCATGTTCTGAGGGGTGCTCACTTTCTTGTGGATGGACACCTTGCGCAGGAAGGTGAAGATGAGTGCCTTGATGACGTAGGCGCCGTTATCCTGCTTGCCGATGCCCTCAATAGCCGCCTTGATATCTGGCATCTTGAATTTGTAATCGACGTTATCAAGGATAAACATAAGCGGTTGCCTCAGTCCAGTGATGTTGCATCCATACGTGACCTTGACCTCATCTGCAACCTCGTGGAAGAAATCTGACACAAATTGGTCGGTCCAGTTCTTATCGATCTTGTGCGTTTTGCAGAATTCCTCCGTCTGCTTGGTGAGCCCATTGACGAGGAACGTCCTCTCGTCTTGAGTGAGAGTACGCCATACCTGGGCCCATCCACCCGTTGACTGTTGCACGGCGGCGGTGGCGACGGCTGCGGCTGGGGCGGTGGGCTTGGTGCCCCTGACGGCCTGGAACGGGCCTTTTCCTTGGAATGCTGGAGGGAGAGTGGCCTTGGATGCCCTGGCGGCAGGAGTGGGAGCGGGAGCGGGAGCGGCGGCAGGAGCGGCGGGCTTGAGAGCGGGGGGCTTG
>Ga0194049_1000084_pt1 | contig 36620 bp, 35 predicted proteins | sample JunL2225m_MetaG_FD_148665 | JGI IMG/M metagenome (GOLD analysis project Ga0194049, IMG submission 148665) | Anoxic zone freshwater microbial communities from boreal shield lake in IISD Experimental Lakes Area, Ontario, Canada - Jun2016-L224-25m | ecosystem: Environmental > Aquatic > Freshwater >... | reverse complement strand
TTCACGCCTTTGCCGTCATTCGGCACACCGTCACCGTTGAATCCCTCTTAGACGCCATGCTACGGCGAGCCTTGCCGGGTGGCTGCCAAAACCAAAGCTACTCATGCTGATTGGCGAAGGTATTGTTTTATAGGTCATTTGTTTCTTTCGGGTAAACTGGGTGTAATACGGAATCTTCTGGCGAGAGCGGAATCAGCGTGGCCGGGTTGCCGTCCCAGTAGCCTAGGAAGCGGTTGATGACACCTCGGCTGTTGTGTTCGCTGGAGCCGTGGTAGCTGTGCGCGGGCCATTGCTTCCAAAGGTCGAAGTCCCGCTTGTCCTCGAAGGGCAGCGTTGCCTTGATGCCGTTGCGCAGGTCAATGGTGAACTTCGACGGCATCTTGCCCAGCGGGTGGAAGTGCTTACCTTCCACCGCGCCGGGGTCCGCCAAGACGCCGCCCCCCGCCCCCGCAGCGACGGCAACACCGCCGACCGCGCCCAACAATGCGAAAGCTAGGGCTAGGTTGATTGTTTTTTTAATCTCATACGACTTTCTCCTAAAACAGTGAGTGGGGAAAACCGGTATTATGTGGCAAGCGGCTCGGTATCCGCCAAAGAATGATCACCGTTTGGCTAATTTTACCTTTTCGAGGGCTTGGTTAAAAACAGCCACGTTGCTGCTGGATTGGCAAGTGGTTTTTGATAATGTGTATTATAATGGTGTATCAAAAAATAACCTGTTTGGGAACATATCTACCTTGAACTTCGACTTCATTTCCGATTCAACACGCGCCGCTGGTCTCACTGCCCTGATGAAGGGAGTCGGCTTGGTGACCCGGTTTCTGCCCATTCCCCAACCCAAGCTGCTGGTGGGGCCGGGGTCCAGCGGGCGTCTGGGGCAGGCCATCGCAGGCTTCGGCCACGCGAAGATACTGATCGTCACCGACGCCGTCATCGTCAAACTGGGGCTGCTCAAGGACCTGACCGATGCCCTCAGCGCCGGCGGTGCCCGCTACGTGGTGTTCGACGAGATCACGCCCGATGCGCCAATCCCCTTGATCGAGCGCGGCATCGACTTCTACAAGGAGCACGGGTGCGACGCCATCGTGGCGGTCGGTGGCGGCTCGCCGATCGACGCCTCCAAGGCCATCGCCGTGTCGGTCGCCAATCCCGGCAAGCCGCTGCGCAAGCTGGCGGGCTACTTCAAGGGCATGCGCACGCCGGTCACGATCTACGCCGTGCCCACCACCGCAGGCACCGGCTCGGAAGTGACCGTGGCGGCGGTGATCTCGGACCCCGCACACCACAGCAAGATCGTCATCGTCGACACCCGCCTCGTGTCCAAGATGGCGGCGCTCGACCCCTGCCTGATGACCGGCCTGCCGCCGCATATCACCGCAGCCACCGGCATCGACGCACTGACCCACGCGGTCGAGGCCTTCGTCGGCAACTGGGCCACGCCCGCCACCGACGGCATGGCGCTTTCGGCGGTGGGGCTGATCTTCGAGAACCTGCGCACGGCCTACCGCGACGGCAAGAACCTGCATGCGCGGGAGAAGATGGCTTTGGCGTCCACCCACGCCGGCATCGCCTTCACGCGCGCCAACGTGGGCTATGTCCATGCCATCGCACACCAGTTCGGCGGCCTGTACCACACGCCGCACGGCCTAGCCAACGCCATCATGCTGCCGCATGTGCTCAAGTACTCGGCCCCGGCCATCACCGGTCGCCTCGCCGCGCTTGCCGTGTGTGCGCGGGTGGGCAGCGAGGGTGAATCCGAAGTCGAATTAGCCGGCAAGTTCCTGGACGCGATCAACGACTTGAACCGCGACCTGGGCATCCCCACCCACTTGGACGCACTGCAGGAAGTTGACATTCCGGCGCTGGCCAAGGCCGCGTGCCACGAGGCGCATACCGGCTACCCGGTGCCGCGCTACATGACGCGGACAGTCTGCGAGGACATCATCCGGCAAGTGCTGCTTGCATAGAAAAATCACCCACTGCAAAACCAACTAAAGGAAATTGAAATGATTAAACCAACAAAACCGAACATCCTGATTCTCTGGGGTGATGACATCGGCTGGTGGAACATCAGCTACAACAATCGCGGTCAGATGGGTTACCGCACACCCCACATCGACCGCGTGGCCAACGAGGGCGCCGCCTTCACCGACTATTACGGCCAGCAGAGTTGCACCGCCGGACGTGCCGCCTTTATAACCGGCCAGAACCCGCTCCGCACCGGTCTGACCAAGGTAGGGATGCCTGGAGCCGACACCGGCCTGCAGCCGGGAGACCCCACCATCGCCGAGTTGCTCAAGCCGCATGGCTATGCCACCGGCCAGTTCGGGAAAAACCATTTTGGCGACAAGGACGAGTTCCTGCCAACAAACCACGGTTTCGACGAGTTCTTTGGCAACCTCTACCACCTCAATGCCGAAGAAGAGCCCGAAGACCCCGACTACCCGAAGGATCCGGAGTTCAAGAAGCGGTTTGGCCCGCGTGGGGTGATCCACAGTTTTGCAGACGGACGCATCGAGGACACCGGGCCGCTGACAAAGAAGCGGATGGAAACCATCGACGACGAAGTGACGGCACTCGCACTGCGCTTCATCGACGAGGCGCACACGGCGGAAAAGCCTTTCTTTCTTTGGTACAACACGACGGCCATGCACTTCCGGACCCACTGCGCTGAGAAGCACAAGGGCAAGAGCGGCCAGGGTGACTACAACGACGTGATGGTCGCGCACGACGAGAACATCGGCGTGATGCTGAACAAGCTCGATGAGCTCGGTATCGCCGAAGACACCATCGTCGTGTACTCGACCGACAACGGCATCCACTTCAACACTTGGCCGGATGCCGGCATCACTCCGTTCCGGTCCGAGAAAAACACCAATTGGGAGGGCGGATGGCGCGTGCCGGCCTTCGTACGCTGGTCGGGCAAGATCAAGGCAGGCTCGGTGATGAACGGCATCGTCTCCCACCAGGATTGGCTGTCGACATTTCTGGCCGCCGCCGGAGAGCCGGACATCAAGGAGAAACTTCTCACCGGCCACAAGGCCGGCGACAAGACCTTCAAAGTTCACATCGACGGCTACAACATGCTGCCTTACCTGTGCGGCGAGGTGAAGGAAAGCCTCAGGGAGTTCTTCTTCTATATCAGTGACGACGGCGATATCATGGCGATCAGGATGGGCGACTGGAAAGTCGTGCTCATGGAACAACGGGCGAAGGGTCTGCAATGCTGGATCGAGCCGTTCGTAAAGCTGCGCATCCCGAAGATATTCCATCTGCGGCGCGACCCGTTCGAACGGGCCGACGAGAACTCGAACACCTACAACGATTGGATGATTTCCCATTGCTACATCATGTATATGATGCAGGATATTGTGGCTCGACAAATCGATGCCTTCATAAAGTTCCCACCGCGCCAAAAGCCGGCCTCGTTCAATTTGGACGCAGTGATGCGTACCTTGGAGGATGCAAGCGGCGGCGGAAGCCACTAACGTGTCGTCTCAATGATGTAAACGAAGGTGACCGGCCGACTTAGGTGTCGGCCCCGGTCTTGGGTGTATTGATGGCCTACAATCTATCCAACCGGTCTAACAGCGCCGACTGTATAAGCGTCAATGCTAGCCGCCTCGCCTAGCGATATTGCCATAAAACGGACCGGGCAAGCCGAACCACAGGAGGATTTAGAGTCTTGAACTTGCCATCCCTAACGCAGGTAGAACCATGGATATAGATACCATCACTGAGATTTTGATCTTAATAGGCATCGTGCTGATCGTCTTGGCGATCGGCCTTCAAGCCCGTCTTGAAAACCCGCTGCTGCTGCTGCACAGGCCAGCCCTGGGGCTGCGTGCCATGGCCGCGATGTTCGTCGTGCTGCCGCTGTTCGCCCTGCTGGTGATCCGGCTTTTCCCGCTGCAACAGGAGGTCGGGGCGGCACTGCTGGGTCTCGCGGTCTCGCCGATGTTGCCGCCTTGGGCGAAGACGGGCGCAAAGATAGGGGGGCACGGCGACTATGTCTTTGGATTGCAAGTCCTCGCAACCGGAGTCTCCATCTTCGTCGTGCCCGTCATGCTCTGGCTCGTCGCATGGATTTTTGATATCAAGGCGACCTTCAATCCCTTGATCTTCTCGATAGTGCTGTTGGTCACAGTCGGCGTGCCCCTGGCAGTAGGCATGGCGGTCACAAAGTTTCTGCCGGGCGTGGCGCAGCGGATTGCAGGTCTGACAGAACGCATTGGCACCGTGGTGCTTCTGCTGGGCATCGTTGCCTTGTTTGTCGCCAGCCATTCCGTGATCCTTGGCGTTATCGGCCAGGGCACCTTGGTTGCGATCATTGTCATTATCGGCTTTGGACTGTCGGTTGGACACTTGCTCGGTGGCCCCGACCCCGGTAATCGAGGCGCACTTGCCACGGCCACTGCATCCAGGCATCCGGGGATCGCGCTGCTGCTCGCTGTCGGCGTTTTTCCAGACAACGAGAAAGCCATTCTCGGCACGGTTTTGCTCTACTTGCTCGCCAATATCGCGCTCACCGTTCCCTACCAGCGCTGGCGCAAGAAAGTCCTGTCGCGCGGAGCCCAGGGTCAGGTTTTTCCTTTTGACCTGAAAACCCGTAGCCTAAGGCCATAACGGAAAACAGCGCCTCGAAAATACCGGGATTGACGATGACAGAACTTAACAACAAGATGACCAAGACAACACCTATGCAGCGGCTTGTGATTGCCGCACAGCACCTGAAGCCTGAACGTCGACATCTCACTGCCGATTTGATCGCCGGGCTCACCTTTGCTGTCGTCAACGTGCCACAGGCGATGGCCCACGCGCTGCTGGCATTCGTCAATCCGATGCTTGGCATCTACACGTTGATGGTCGCCGTGCCGATCGGCGCCCTATTCACCAGCTCGGTTTACATGAACGTGTCCACCACCGCCGCGATTTCGGTAGCCGTCGGTGCCGTGCTGGCCGATTTTCCTGCCGACCAGAAAGTGGAGGCGATGGTCGTGCTGGTGCTGTTGGTGGGGGTGATCCAGTTGCTGGCGGGCTTATTCCGGCTGGGTTTCCTGATCCGCTTCGTCTCCAACTCGGTGATGACCGGCTTTCTCAACGGCGTAGCCGTGCTGATCATCCTCGGCCAGTTGAGCGACCTGACGGGCTACAGGAGCGCATTTTCCAACAGGGTGGCCCAAGCGTTGGATCTTCTCTTGCGGATCGGCCAGATCAACGTACCGGCGACGGCCATTGGCGGGCTGGCGCTGGTACTGATAGTGGCGCTGCTGCTCGCGCCATGGCGGCGGTATGCCTTCATCATCGGTGTTGTCGTGACGACCATCTTGCTGGCCATCCTTTGCCTCCCAACCATGCCGACAGCCACCTACTTCGCCGGGGTGCCAACCGTCGGTGACGTCGCCTCAATTGATCGTTCCTTGCCTGAACTGGTGCTGCCTCAACTGTCGCTCTTCTTGTCGCTGCTGCTGCCGGCTTTTTCCATAGCCATCATCGGGCTGATCCAGGGCGCAGGCGTCAGCCAGGGGACACCCAACCCCAACGGTCGCTACCCTAACGTGTCGCGCGACTTCATGGGTCAGGGAGCGGCTAACATCGCCACCAGTTTTGTCGGTGGAATTCCTGCCGGCGGATCCATATCGGGCACGGCACTGACCATGGGTGCCGGCGCCAAATCACGCTGGACCAATATCTTCGCCGGGCTGTTCGTGGCTGTCATCGTGCTGTTGGCCGCGCCTCTGGTCGAGCGGGTGCCCATGCCCTCGCTGGCCGCATTGTTGATCGTGGCCGGTTACCAGGGCCTGCGCGTGCAAGAGGCAGTGCTTGCCTGGAACACCAACAAGATCTCGAAGGTGGTCATGAGCGTTACGTTTGTTGCCACCTTGGTCGTTCCTTTGCAATTTGCCATCCTGCTGGGTATGGCCATTAGCATTGTGCTTCACGTTTTTCGCGAATCGAACAAAGTCGTCGTGACTCAGTGGCTGCTGCAACCGGAAGGATTTCCGCTGGAACAGCCGGCGCCCAAGCGGTTGCCCAGTCACCAACTTACCCTTTTGCACGTCTATGGCAGCCTGTTTTTCGCCGCAGCCAAGAGCATGGAAGAGATGCTACCGGACGTCGGCGACGCCACTCACGCGGTGGTAGCCATCAACCTGCGCGGCAAGAGCCAGATCGGGAGCACGTTTGTGACTGTGTTGCAGCACTATTCCCAGGCCCTGCAGGGCCAAGACAGTAAGCTGATGCTGGTCGGCGTGGATCCGGCCGTTCGCGATCAGCTTGCCAAGACCGGTGTGCTCAAGCTCATTGGCGAGGAGAACGTCTTCCTGGCCACGCCGCAGCTAGGTACTGCCCTGAACCAAGCGGTGGCAGCAGCCACCGCCTGGATTGGCCAGCCCACTAATGGATAAATTAAGCGATCCGCATAAGTGGCTCTTCGTTGCGCCGTTGCGTGAGACATCTTCTCACTGTTTGGGTAGTGAGTTGCCATCCCGCCTTGGGTTTTCGCCAAAATGAGAATTGCTGTTGCCACAAGCCTTATGCAATGCGAAATCCTTCAAAATGCAATATAATTTGCCTGTATTCATCAACATCAACCTCAACTAAGGAGATCACCATGAAAAACCCCTCAATGCGTCGTTTGAATATTGCCGTCTTAGTAGGCTTAGGCACCTTGGTCTTAAGCGCCTGCACTCCCGTGCAAAAAGCACCCATCACCCTGGCTGACACTCATTGTGGGCTTATCGGCAAATACTGCGACAAGCTGACACCCGGCGGCAAAGGGCAAATGGGCTTGCGTTACGTGAGGCCGGATGTCAATTGGAGCCAATATAACAAGGTCATCATCGCCCCGGTGACCTATTGGGGCAGCGAGGAGTCCCAGATTCCCCAGTCCGACCGGCAAACCCTGATCAATTATTTCCAACAAAGTTTGAAGGAAAATTTGGCCAAGAAATTCCAAGTGGTGGACGAGCCAGGGCCGGGGGTGATGACTTTGACTGTGGCGCTGACGGATGCGGAATCGGCCACGCCGGTATTACGCTCCATCTCCATGATCGTCCCCCAAGCGCGCTTGTTGTCCAGCATCACGCGCTTGGCGACGGGGACTTTCCCCTTCGTAGGCGGCGCCCAAGTGGAAGCCAAGCTGGAGGATTCCGTGAGTGGGCAAGTGCTTGCGGCCATCGTGGATAAACGCCTAGGGTCTGGGTCGGCCACCGCCGGCTTCCAGTGGCGGTGGGGCGATGTGCAGAGCGCCATGGACTTCTGGTCCGAGTCTGCGGCGAATCGCTTGTCCGATTGGACATCAGGAAAAGAAAAACCCTAAGGGATTTCTCGATAAGTTGATTCCGTTGCAAAAAAAATCATCTTTCCATCCCCTGGCATTGGCGTTTCTAGCTGCCGCGCTGTTTACGGCTTCGGTCCGTTCTGCTGAAACACCCAAGGCACCCGCCTTGGACAAGCCCGACGGATCAAGCCCTTGGGGCTTCAACCTGACGACCTACCTGTGGCTACCCGGCGTTGACGGCAGTTTCTCGGCGGGTCAGCGCACGGGTTCGGTCGATGTCAATTTCATTGACATCGTCGGTAAGTCGAGGCGCATCCCGCTAGGGTTCATGGGCCACTTCGAGGTACACTATGACCGGTTCGCCTTCTACCTGGACGGCAATTACCTTAATATTCGGCTGAATCCCGCCTTTGGCCGGGTTAGCGAAGGCATCAACAGCGAATTGGGCCTGATGGACTACGGCCTGATGTACCGGATTTTTGGTGCCAAAGCCTCGGAAATTCGCGACTATCAAGGTAAAAAGCGCCCCAATAGGCTGGATGTTTACGTCGGGGCGCGCACCCTTTGGCTGGACAATAGCGTCTCGTTTTCAGGCCCTGGCAGCTTAATCCAGCGTACCCCCTCCTCTAGCAACTCATTTACCAGCCCCCTTGTTGGCGGACGGATCGCTTTCGACTTGACGCCCAACTGGTATGTGCTGGCGGATATCAATTTCGGCGGCTTCGGTGTCCAGAGCGTGGACTTTACCGGCAGCATCATGGGGGAGATTGGCTACCGGACAACCCTCCTCGACATCCCCGTCTCACTGGAAGCGGGCTACAAGGCCGTCCGCTACCGGGTTGACAGGGATGGACCCACGGCCACCAGCGCGACGTTGAACGGGCCGTTCATCGGTTTGACGGGGAATTGGTAAACCGATTTCTTGTAAAGATTATCCCTATGTAGGGCGGCATTCATGCCGCCATGGTGGCCTGAAGGCCACCCTACAGGTACAAACATTCCCGTAAATCGCCTAAACCTAAATCCCCAACACATTGCGTAAATTGATCTTCATCGCCATTGGGTTTTTAGGGTTGCAGTTTTCCGCAAGGCTGGCCGCCCTGCCCGTTGACGAGGCGGATTTGCCCAATTGGCCTACAGCAAACCCCGAAAGCGTCAAAACGGCGGAAACGCCGCAGAAGACCGTCGTTGCACCCGTGGCTCCCAAAACGCCTGCCGCAGAAAGAGTGCCCTCTCACTGGAACTTGGAATGGCAAGGGTGGGACGGGCTGCACTACACCTTTTACGGCAGCCGTCCCAAGGGGGGAAGGGCGTTGACGGACGACGAGGAAACGCCTTCTTTCCCCTCCCTATTCACCGACCGCGTTAAAGTGTCGGGTAAAATCGGCGGGCGCGTTGATCTCGATGCCGCATTTTTTGTGAATGGCAACGGCATGGAGCCGACACCCAACCTAGTGGAACTGCGCCGCTGGCGTTTTTATACCACAGGCGATGCTATTTTTTTGATGCCTTTTTCGTACAGCGTCAATGTGATGGCGGTTGACAACTCTCATTTCGTCTTGGACGATGTCTTCTTGGAGTTCAGGCGCATTCCCTATGTCGGCAACCTCAGGGTCGGTTCCTTCATACCCGCCATGAGCCTTGAAGCCTCCGGCAGTAGCCGGGATGCCACCTTCATGGAATGGGCGACGCCGATTCAGGGGCTGGCCCCCAGGATCAGCGCCGGCTGGCAATTCCGCCGGCCTTTTCTCAATGATCGCGCCACTTGGTCATTGGGGCAATTCGCCCAGAGCCTCGGCACCGATGTCGGCGATGCCACCACAGACTTCACCCGGATTATTGGCCGTTTGACCTGGCTGCCGATTTATGCGGCTGCGCCAGAAAACTCCGGGGCGACGCGCCTGCTCCACGTGGGGCTGGACTTGAACTACCTGCGCTCTGGAAACGCCTCGATCCGCTACCGCAGCCGTCCTGAAAGCCACGCCGCGCCCTTTCTGGCCGACACCGGTGACGTTCATGCGCAAGACATGGAGAGTCTTGGCGTTGAAGCAGCCTGGGTGGATGGCTCTTGGTCCGTGCAGGGGGAGTTTCTCGGAAATTTCGTAGCCAGTGAAACCGATCACAGTTTTTATGGCTTTTATCTGTACGGCAGTTATTTTTGGACGGGGGAAAGCCGTTCTTACGACACCGGCAGGGGCGTATTCGGACGGCTCCAACCGAAGCGGAGTTTTTCTTTCGCCCGCGAGGGCATGGGCGCCGTGGAAACAGCGGTGAGGTTTTCCTACCTTAACTTGGACAGCAAGCCGGTCAATGGGGGGGTGTTGCAGTCGGTGACCGTCGGCGTGAACTGGTATTTACATTCCAATTCAAAAATCCGCTTCAACTATGTGTTCGCCCATGCCAGTGGCGGGCCTCAACCAGGCGATCTAAATGCCTTTCAAACCCGCTTCGAGTTTGATTTTTGACCTTAATGTCATGGGTTGGCCGCTAACGCTTGAACAGAACACAGGAAGCGAATACAATCAGTTACGTTGAACCAAGAAGAATTCGCCAAGCTCAAAGCCAAGGCACTCTCATAACCCTTAAGGAATGCATATGACCACCAAAATCCCTGCGAAAGCGAATGCGCGTCGCGATGTCGTCCCAATCGATCTAGCCCTGCAAGGCGGTGGTTCGCACGGCGCGTTCACCTGGGGCGTGCTCGATCACCTGCTCGAAGTGCCTTGGCTGCGCTTCGACGGCATTTCCGGCACCTCGGCCGGTGCCATGAATGCGGCGGTGATGGTCGACGGTTATGCGGAGGGCGGACCGGATGGCGCACGGGCGGCGCTCGAAAGCTTCTGGAAGCGCGTTGCGGACGCCGCGCTGTTCAGCCCCTTGCGGCGAGGCCCGCTCGAAATCCTGACTGGCCAGTGGACTCTTGATTACTCGCCCCTCTTCCTAGCCCTCGATATAAGTTCCAGGGTATTCTCGCCCTATGACCTGAATCCCGGCGGTTCGAATCCGTTGACCAAGATTCTGCTTGAGAGCATCAACTTTACCAGGCTCGCCGCTGCGCCGATACGCCTGTTCGTGACCGCCACCAACGTGCGCACGGGGCGCGGCCGTATTTTCCGCAACGCCGATCTCACCCCTGATGCCCTGTTAGCCTCGGCCTGTCTGCCCACGATGTTCCAAGCCGTGGAAATTGACGGCGAGGCGTACTGGGACGGCGGCTTTTCGGGCAACCCGACGATCACGCCGCTGGTGCGGGAGTCCGAGGCGCACGACACCCTCCTGGTGCAGATCAACCCGGTCAATCGTCCGGGGACACCGCGCACGGCGCGCGATATCCACAACCGGCTCAACGAAATCGCCTTCAACTCACCCCTGATGAAGGAGTTGCGCATGATTGCCCTGTTGCAGCAGGTGGCCGACCCTGGCCACTCCGAGGGGGCGCTCTGGGCGGGCATGCGCATCCACCGGATCGCAAGCGAAGCGATGACCGAGTTGAACGCCTCCTCGAAGATGCTGGCCGAATGGGGTTTTTTCTGTAAGCTCCGCGACGAGGGGCGTCGCACGGCAGCGGCGTTTCTAGAAACTCACGGGGCGGATCTGGGTGTGCGGTCAACGTTCGACCTCGACTCACTGCTGGAGTGTGTTTGATTCATGGGACTATTCGGCATTCTGCTCGGCCTCGGGCTTCTCGTTTGGCTGTCATTTCGTGGCTGGAGTGTGCTTGTACTCGCGCCGGCGGCGGCGCTGGTCGCCGCGCTCGCGTCGGGGGAACCGCTGCTGGCGCACTGGACGCAAACCTTCATGAATTCGGCGGGAGGGTTTCTCGCCCAGTTTTTTCCTCTGTTCCTGCTCGGCGCGGTGTTTGGAAAACTCATGGACGACAGCGGCTCAGTCTCGACCATCGCCCACTTCATGACCGAGAAACTTGGCTCGCGCCGCGCTGTGCTGGCGGTCGTGTTGGCCGGCGCATTGGTCACCTATGGGGGCGTGAGTCTGTTCGTCGCCTTCTTCGTCATCGTTCCCATGGCGCAGACCCTGTTTCGGGCGGCCGATATCCCGAGTCGCCTGATGCCGGGAGCCATCGCCCTCGGCACCTCGACCTTCACCATGTCCGCTTTGCCGGGCACCCCCGCGATCCAGAACGCGATCCCCATGCCATTCTTCGGCACTACACCCTTCGCCGCGCCCGGATTAGGCATCATCGCGTCCCTCATCATGCTGGGCTTCGGCCTGTGGTGGCTGGGGCGCGCCGAGGCGACAGCCCGCCGCGTCGGGGAGGGCTATGGCGATACCCTGGTTGCCCCCGATGCTGCCGCCGACGATCTGCTCGTGCGTGAACGGGCAACGACCGCCAGTTCGTTCGACCCGGTCGAAATGCATCACGGCCAGCGTAGCGAACAGGATTCCAGCATCCTGGTGGCCATACTCCCCCTGCTCGTGGTGATCCTCGTCAACCTTGCCATGTCCATGCTGGTGCTGCCGCGTCTGGACACGAATTTCCTGGCTGAAGCGCAATGGGGCGGGAAGCCGCTCTCGGCGGTCAGCGGTATCTGGTCGGTGATCGTGGCGCTGATGTCCGGCATCGCCCTGCTGATCGCGCTCAATCACCGGCGGCTGACGGCGTTACGCGACACGGTAGATGCGGGAGCCAACGCATCGGCTCTGCCGGTTTTGAGCGTGGCAAGCCTAGTGGGCTTTGGGTCCGTCGTGGCCGCCATGCCGGCCTTCGAGGCAGTGCGCGACTGGGTGCTGTCAATTGAAGGAGGGCTGCTGGTCTCGCTGGCCGTCGCCACCAACATTCTCGCTGCGCTGACCGGTTCGGCATCGGGTGGCATGACCATCGCGCTGGATGCCCTCGGTGCCACCTACTTGCAACAGGCGGTGGAGTTGGGTATCGATCCCGCCCTGCTGCATCGCGTTGCGGTGATCGGTGCCGGCACCCTCGACAGCCTGCCGCACAACGGAGCTGTGGTCACATTGCTGGCTGTTTGTGGCTCCACGCACCGGAAAAGTTATCTTGACATTGTGATGGTCGCCATCGTCGGCGCGGTGATTGCCTTGGTGGCGGTGATTGTCCTTGGCTCTCTATTCGGTTCGTTCTAAGTCTGTTTAACCAAAGAAGGGGGATTTATGCAAAAGCGATTCAACATGTTTTTAACAGTGACCGCACTTTCTCTCTGTGGTGCGGCTCAGGCCGATTATACCGTTCAAATGAACATTGTTGACGAGAACGGCATCGGGAAATTAGTTGGGCAAGTCGTTATCGGCGAAACACCTTATGGCATCGTATTCAGTCCGTCGCTTGCGGGGCTTCCGCAAGGCTTGCATGGTTTTCATGTACATGAAAACCCAGATTGCGGGCCCAAGGAAAAAGACGGGAAGAGAATACCGGCATTGGCGGCGGGAGGGCATTACGATCCGGCTGCAAGCAAGCGCCACGGACTGCCTTGGGGTGACGGGCATGTCGGTGATTTGCCCGCGCTATTCGTGGATGCCATGGGGAATGCAAACAATCCAGTATTGGCACCTAGGCTTAAAATTGCCGATGTAAAAGGTCGCTCTTTGATGATTCATGCCGGAGGTGACAACCATTCAGATTATCCAGATCCCCTCGGTGGAGGCGGTGCGCGCATGGGTTGTGGCGTTATTCAGTAGTTCGCCAGCCAATCGCTCCAACGGACGCGCTACGCGCACCGTTGGGCTCCGCCGTCATCAGGCAGACGTTTATTCGAGGCATCAATGGCATACTGCTTCCAGTATCCCAATGATGCATACCCTGTGCGGGCATTGACAGCAACAAACTACGAACCAAGCTGTTGCCCAGATTCAACGCCAGTCAATCAACGTACCCCCTAAGAAGAGCGCCAAAGCCAATAGCATCAAGGTAGCCACCGGCCACCGCCGCAGCAAGCCTTCCGCCCGTTCCAGCCCCTCTCCCCAAGCGACAACTTTCCACAGGGCGCGTTCGCCCACGACTATGAGGTCGCCTTCCGGCATCTGTGGCAGATGCCTCCCCCAGCGCCAAAGTCCGAATGCCGGCACAGCACCAATCAACAGGGGCCATGACGCCGCCCAGAGAATCCCGGGCTGGAGTGCATAGGACCAGATGCCGATTCCGATAATTGAATACAACTTCCAAGGAACCGCGATGGCGGCAACGAACATCAGCAACCAAGGTAACGCGAAGCCTATGGGCGCTGATGCTGACGGAACCGGTGCCGTGCTTGCCGCCAGACGGCTGAGGAAATGGATCATCAGGATCGTGGTCCCCATCGCGGACAGAGTCGCCAGCAGACCCACGAGGTCGTCTCCTAGGATCGGCTTCACCGCCAGCTTCGCCAACGCACCGCCAGTCAGAGGCAGCCCGCCGACCCCCAGCGCCAAGACCGCCGCAGGCAGCAGCACCCGCCAGAGCCGATGCCTGCCTGTTGTGGCGACCACGCCCACGGCGAGGAACAACGCACCCTTGGCCAGCAAGTGATGCGCCGCGTAAAAAGATGCAGCCAGCGTGGTACCTGCGTCGCCCATGGCAAGACCCATGCCGATCACGGCGACGAGGAAGCCCATCTGACTCACGCTCGAATACGCGAGTACGACCTTCGGCTCCGATTGCGTGATCCCGATCACCACGCCATAGAAGGCTCCGAAGAACCCGATCACCGCCAGCGGCAGGCCAAAGTCCGGCAGCGCGGTGTCGAACGGTAGGAAACGGATCAGCGCGAGGGCGCTCGCCTTGACGACGGCACCGCTCATCACGGCTGCGGCCGGTATGGGTGCCGCGTCGTAGGCGAGCGGCATCCAGAAATGCAGCGGCACGAGGCCCGCCTTCATGCCGAGGCCGACGATCAGAAGCGCAAGCGTGAGGTCGCGCCACGGTGATGCGGAAATCGCGGCGGCGGCATCGCGGATCAACAGGCTTCCATGCGGCATCGCCAGTGCCAGCATCACGAGGCCGGCGAGCAGGAACGCTTCGGCGATCAGCGCGATCCCAAGGTAGACGGCACTGGCGCGCAACGCCTTCGATGCGCCGCCCTGCAAGACGAGCCCGCTTGCGCCGACGGACAGCACCGCAAGCAGGAAGTAGAAGCCCACCATGTCGGCGGCGAGGAAAACGCCGACGCAACCGGTCAAGGTCATCAGCCAGCACACGACCATACCGCCAGGATTGCTCGCGCTAGGCAGCCATGCCGTGGCGTAGGCACCTGCTGCAATCCAAAGGATCGCGGCGGCGAATAGAAACATCGTCCCGGGTGTGTCCATGGCGAAAAAAAGCGCGAACTGCGCATTGCCGAACACAAGCGGGGTGTCATCGGCAAGCAAGGCGGCAGCGAGCGCAGGGATCGGTGCAAGCCCCAGAAGCGGCGGCATGCGCTCGCGAACGCCCGAGGCGAGGCAGGCCAGCAGCATTGCGAGGGGTGTGCCGACGGCGGCGGCAATCAACAGGGCGGAAGCCGTCATGGCAATACGGTACCCCGCGAAAACGTTCGCCCGATCTGCATCACGTCCACCGGGCACAATACGGCTGCGCCAAGCAGGAACGAGCACATGGCCAAGGCCAGCACAGCCGCTTGCTGATAGCGAGGGACCGATGCCTTCGGGGTCCATCCCTCGTGCGCGGGTACCATCGCGCTCACCACGACGATGAACACATAAGAGCTAGTGAGCAAGCCCCCCACGAGCATCACGAGTGTCCACCACCATTGGGCGGTCGTGATGGCCGCCGACAGCAGCAGCCACTTGGCGAGGAACCCACCCGAGGGCGGCAAGCCGATCAGCGATGCGCCTGCCAAGGCGAAGGCGAGGACGGTCATCGGCAGCGCACTCGCCACGCCGCGCAGGTCGGCGACACGATCATGCCCTAGCGTCGTGTAGACGAGTCCCGCTGCCATGAACATCGCCGCCTTCGCCGTGGCGTGGGAGATCGCCTGTAGCATACCACCGTTTACGGCCACCACGCTGTCAAGGCCGGCGGCGGCGAGTCCGGCGGCAAGCGGGAACATCAAGAACAGGTAGCCGATCTGCGCGACCGTCGAATAGGCGATCAGCAGCTTGAGCCGCGTTTGCCTGAGCGCGACGACGTTGCCGATCAGAATGGCCGCCGCGCCAAGTGCAGCCAGTGTCTGCGCCGATGGCAAGGTCACCACGCTCGCGAATACATCGAACCAGAGCCGCACGACAAGAAACCACGAACCTTTGATCACCAGGCCCGATAGCACCGCGCTCGCCGCCGCCGGCGCACCCGCGTGCGCCGGCGGCAACCACAGGTGCAGGGGGAAGAGCGCGGTCTTGGCGAGCAGTCCCGAAGTCATCAACGCCACTGCGGCCCACGCCGCAGGCTCGGGGTGGACTCGTGCGGCGAGCAGCGGAATGTCCAGGGTACCGTAGGCGCCGTACAGCAGCACCGCCCCCAGCAGATAAAGCACTGAGCCGAGCAGGGCGTACAACAGGTATCGAAGCGCCGAACGCAAGGTCTCGGTGCGACCGTCGAGGCTGACCAGCGGCACGGCCGCGAAGGTCAGTAGCTCCAGTGCGACGTACAAGGTGAAGAGGTCTCCGCTCACGAACACGAGGTTCAGCGAACCCCACACGGCGAGCAGAAGAAGCCAGAATACGAACGGTGCGCGCGCCTCTCGAACGCCAGGCGGCGTGCCGAAATCGGCCCGTGCGTACACGCCGATGCCGCCGATCACCGCCGCGACGGCCAGCAGCATGACCACGGACAGACCGTCCGCGCGCAGGGCGACACCGAGCGGCGGCATCCAGCCGCCCAGAATATAGACCACGGCCTCGCCCGACCGCGCCAAGGCGTCTGCAATCGCGATGGCGATGGCGAGTCCGACCGCAAGGGTCGCGAGTGCCATCCGCTGAGGGCCGCGTCCGCCGAAAACGATGCCGGTCAGCACCCCGGCAAACGGGACAAGCACTGCCAGCACAAGCAGCAGCCCGCCGGGGGTTGTCACGTCTTGGGCCGGAAGTGAATGCGGCATCTATGCGGTCGGGGGTTCAGGCTTCGCCTTGACCGGCGGCGACTCGGTGGCAAGCGTGACCGACCCGCCCGCATCGAACAGTCGCAGCAACAGTGCGACGGCGAGGGCGGTCGCTGAGAAGGCGACGACGATGCCGGTGATCAGCAGTGCTTGGGGCACCGGGTCGCCCCCCATCCCGACTGCCGCGCCCCGGCGTGCGATGGCACCGAAGAGCAGGAACACACCGCTGCCGATCACGTTGAACCCGATGACCTTGCGCAGCGGTTGCGGGTTCACGATCAGACCGTACAGGCCGATGCCCACAAGGGCGGCGGCGCAGAGTCCGAACAGCGTCGGCCCGTTCATTGCGGAGGCATCCGTTGCGGCGCACCGGCCACCAGCAAGGCGAGCGTCAGCACGAGAGTAGGCATCAGCGCGATCTCTATGGCGAGGATCAAGGGTTTCGCATACCCGTCAGGATAGGCGAAGACTGCTCCAGCAATCACGGAACCCACCAAGCCGATGGCAATGAATACCAGCGGTCCGACCGCCAGCAAAATCCGCAGCCAAGTCCGGCTAACCGGCGGCAAGTCGGCGAGACCCGCCCCGACGGCCAACAGCCACATGGCTGCCAAGATGGTGGCACCTTGGAACTTGCCGCCAGGAAGATCCGCCCCGACCCAGAAGACGTAGATGCCCACGATGATCCCGATGGGTGCCATGACCCGTGCGAAATAGACGAGAATGCCGTCGGGGTCGGCAGTGGACCGCAGTTGCGGATAGCCGCCCCAAGCGCGGTCGTGCGCAAGCGACCACACGCCGAGCAGCGCGAGCAACACCACGATCGCCTCGAGCAGCGTGTCCATCGCACGATACGCAAGCAACACTGCGGTGACCGGATTGCCAACCCCGGTTGCTGCGAGGTTGGCGGCGGCGGCGGGCGCGAGCGTGGGCGCGGGTTCAGGCAGGTTCAAGACGCAGATGGCGAGTGCTGCCGTGACGGCGGCGGACAGGATCCCAGCCAGTGTCCGCGTGAGGATGCCAGGGCGTTCGGTGCGCGTTGCGGCCTCCGTACTCCGCAGACGGGCTGCGGCGCCAATCAGCAGGGCGCCGGTCAGCCCGCCGCCCATCGCCGCCTCGGTCAGCGCCACATCCGGCGCGGCGAGTCGCACCCATACCAGCGTCAGCAACAGTCCATAGGTCACAAAGCCGATCACCGAGGCGAAGGTGTCGCGCACGGCGATGGTCCAACCGGCCATCGCCAGAATAAGCAGGGTCAGACCGATATCGACCGCCAAGGCCAAGGTCATGGGGTCGGCCCCGCACGCCTTGCCGCACGCGCTATGAGTTGGCCGACCGTCGCCCCGGACAGCAGGGCAAACAGCCAAATCGCGACCAGCTTGATTGTGTCCAAGGGCCACTCGGTCTGCGGCAGCAGGCCCAGCACCACCAAGCCGAGACCCAAATTATCCGCCTTGGTCAGCGCATGCAGGCGCGTGAGCGGATCGGGGAAGCGCAGCAGTCCGACGGTGCCTGCGAGGAAGAAGAAGGCACCGGCCATGACGGCGAGGATCGTGAAGATATCCAGGGCAATCTTCATTCGCCACGGGTCTCCTTAGAGTCATCGCCGTCCGCTCGGGATGCGCCTTGCACGAAGGCCACCGAGGCAAAGGCGGCGAGCAGCGCCAACGTCAGCGCAACATCGATCACCGCCTTGGCCGCAGTGGCCACGCCCAGCAGCAGCAACGCCGCGATGCCGCCGGAGCCGAGCAATTGCGCAGCCATCATGCGATCCGCGTCCCCCGGCCCGCGCAGGATGCGGATCAACCCCAGAGTCACCAGCACCAGCACGAAAGCGGCCGCAGTGAGCAGGAAGTCAGGCATCGTCATGTGTCCCACCCAGTGCTTGGAGTAACAATTCCTCGTCAATGGTGAGTTGCTCCGTCACCGACTCTTCGACATTGAGGCAGTGATAAATGAGCGCACCGTTGTCATCGGTGCCAGCCGTCAAGGTACCCGGCATTGAACTCGTTAGCGCCCCGAATGTATTTAGGGCCATGCCGGTGGGTAGGCATACCGGATACACCAAGAAACCTGTCCGTAACGACAGCCGCGGATTCAGTGCCAGTCGGGCGACATTCACGCCTCCCATGATGGACTCCTGCCCAAAGCGCAGCGCGAGCCTAGCCAAGGCAGCGTAGCGCAACCGTCCACCGTTGGGCGGAGACATGCGCAGGCTAGTCCAAGTCGCCGCAGCAGCAGCGAAGAGTCCCATCGGAAGATCGCCCAGGCCGGTGCCGGCGAGCAATAGCCAAAGGCCGAGGTAGATCGCCCCTCGGGTCATCGCTGCCCGCACGGGAATGTTCCTCACCACATTTGCTCCAGCGACGGCTGTTTTTTTCATCTTTTGACTACAGCCGGACGCTAGAAATTACGGAGAAAGAAGGGAATGAGCATGGCGTTGGCAAGGTCGATAAAAAAGGCGGAAACCAGAGGCACGATGATGAACGCGCGGTGCGATGCCCCAAAGCGCTGGGTGACTGCGGCCATATTGGCCATGGCGGTCGGGGTCGAACCTAGGGTTACGCCGCCGAATCCGGCCGCCACCACCGCCGCATCGTAGCTTCGGCCCAACAGCGGGAACAGGACGAACAAAGCGACGGACACGGCGAGGGCAAACTGTGCGGCCAGGATGGCAAGGATCGGCCCGGCCAAATCGATCAGGGTCCACAGTTGCATGCTCATCAGGGACATGGCCAGGAAGCTGCCGAGGGCAATGTCTGCGATCAAGGCCATGGACGGTGTGCGGGCCGGCCAATGTGTGCCGGTGAGTGTCGGAAGCTGCTTGGGGACTAGGTTGGTGATTAGGATGCCGGCAAACAAGCAGGTGACGAACAACGGTAAGCGTAGCCCCAAGTCCTCGATGATCCCGTTCAACAGGTAGCCGACGATAATGCAGATGTGGATGGCCAACACGGCATCCAGAAAATCTAGGTGGCCGATGCCTGCTTTCCCCTGTGCCTCGGTGAAGCCGATGTCGCGCACTTCAGCAGCCGCCTCGGGCGGGGGGGCAAGCTGGTAACGGTTGACCAGCAGCCTGGCGATGGGGCCCCCCATGAGGCTGGCGAGGATGAGTCCTAAAGTGGCGCAGGCAATGCCGATCTCCTTAGCGTTGGCGATACCCTGGCTATCAATGAAATACGGGGCCCAGGCGATGGTGGTGCCATGGCCGCCGATCAGGGACACGCTGCCCCCTAGCACACCGACCGCAGCCGGCAGCTTGAATAGCGAAGCCACGCCGATTCCGGTCAAATTCTGGGCGAACATGAAAGCGATGGTGACGACCAGCAGGATCAGAAGCGGCCGTCCTCCCGCCAACAGATCGCGGGCGTTCGCGTTGATGCCGATGGTGGTGAAGAAATACACCAGCAGCACATCCCGGGCTTGCAGCTCGAACTGGACCGCGATGCCGGATGAGGCGTACAACAGGCCAAACAAGACGGAGAACAGCAACCCGCCGGTGACCGGTTCCGGGATGCTGAATTCGCGCAGGAAGCCCACCTGCCCGTTGATCCGCTTGCCGACAAACAACACGATGATGCCGATGGTGACGGCGAGAAATGATTGAATGTGGAGGATACCGTTTTGAAGTTCCATACGGCTAATGTTCTTCTTTCGGGTTCGAACCGAGCAGAATCGCCAAAGGCCGCGTGTGCGGGCTCGCATCGAACGCAATCACCAACGCCGTGGTCAACGGAACTGCGAGAAAAATCCCCACAATTCCGAACAGCCAGTCCCAAAACAGCAAAGCGAACAATAGCGTCAGCACCGAGATGCCGAGGCTCTTCCCCATGGCCTTGGGTTCGATAACATCGCCGATCACGACATGCAGCACCAAGTATCCGCCGGCTACCATCAGGGTTGTTGGCAAGTCGGTCTGAACCAGCGCCATCAAGACCGGTGGAATCATCATGACGATTCCGCCGATCACGGGGATGAAGTTCAGGAAGAAGCTTAGGATCGCCCACAAGGCGGCGAAGTCGATCCCCAAAAGCCATAGCAATAGCCACAAGCCCGTTGCCATCAGCAGGCTCATCACGGATTTCATCTGCATGTAGCTGTTGACCGCGCCTAGCACACGGGTCAAGCGTGCCGAGCCTTCGTCGCTTAACCTATAGGCCACTTTGAGTTTCGCCTGCAAAGCCGGCGCTTCCAGCAAGATGAACACCACAAACAGAATGACAATGAACCCTTCAGCGAACAGCTCGCTGGCGCTCGACAACAGCATACGCACGCCGGTTGACACATTCGCGGGATCCATCAGATCCGGTATTGCCGCCGTCGCACCTTCGATGCCAACGCCCTCTGCCAAGCCGCCGAGTTGCTGGCTCAGCGCCAAGAAGCGTTCCTGATAGGTTGGGAAACTTTCCCGGAAACCTTCCAGCGCGCCCGTGGTAATCAGCGCCAACATGCTGCCAACGTCAAGCAACACGAACGCGATCAGCGCCAGCGCACCCCATTTAGGTACCTTATGACGGCTCATCCAGCGTAGCGCCGGCATCAACACGATCGCGATGAAAACGGCCAGCAGGATCGGCTTCAGAATCGGCGCGGCCAGTTTCAGCAAACCAATCACCAGCGAGCAAGCGCCCGCGACAATTACCCCCCTGGCCGGTGGGCTGAAATCATGTACTATGCTCATTAAGGCCTCCGCAGGAAATTTTGAGATTCAACCCCAAAAGACTACGCCGAAACGCTTCTTCTGGAGCAAGCCGGCTTGGGTAGTGGGAATGTTGTACATCGCGAAAAAAGGTATCACGCCCAAAGCAATACGGCAATGGCTTATTCGCTTATTTGTAGCCGCCGTTCCGGGGGAAATAAGCAAAAACGGCGGTGGCAAAGATCGAAGCATAAGGCCGCCTGCCAAAGGATTCTATTGTTTTCCGGGAGTTACGCATGCTATAGTGATTCAAATTGATCCAATGAATCATCCGGTCGGGTCGGCTGGATTCTGGCGTTGGAGTTGAAAGCCGCCCGTCCAGAGGCCCGTTGCGATTCAATCATTCCAAAAAACCAAACACCACCATGTCCGTATTTATCGAAGTCGATCACCTCACCACCTACCGTTATGCGAAACCGGTCAAATTCTGCCCGCACAAGGTTATGTTCCGGCCGCGAGCCGCCCACGATATCCGTGTGCTGCGGTCGAGCCTTGAGGTCTCGCCCCTCTCGCGGCAACACTGGGTGCATGACGTGTTTTCCAATTCCGTGGCGGTCGTCGAGTTGCTGGAGCCTGCGGAAGAATTGCGCTTTGACGCACGATTCATAATCGAACACTTCGGCGAACACAACTTGGAGCTTCCGGTGGACCCGGAAGCGCGGGACTACCCGTTCGAGTACAGCGCCGACGACCGGATCGACCTTGCCTCCTTCCTGCCGTTGCAGTACCCGGATGATGCGGGTGTCGTGAGTGACTGGGTGAAGCAATTTCTCCCCGCTCGCGGCGTCATCCACACCCGCGACATGTTGCGCAACATCACCGACGGGATACGCAGCGAATTCACTTACGCCTCCCGCGAGGCGATGGGAACCCAGCGGCCGGCCGAAACCCTGTCCCTCGCCAGCGGCACATGCCGGGATTTCGCCCTGCTGATGATCGAGGCCGCCCGGGGTCTGGGTCTGGCGGCGCGCTTTGTCTCCGGCTATCTTTATGACGCATCGCTAGACGACAGCACACCACCGGCAGAGGTCGGCAGCGGGCTTCAGCAGGGGTTGCGGCAGACTGAGAGCTGCGACGACGAAACGGTCACGCGCGGTGCCGGTGCGACCCACGCCTGGCTGCATGTCTATCTTCCGGGTGCCGGTTGGATACCCTTTGATCCCACCAACCTGCTTTTCGGCGGCACTGACCTGATCCGTGTGGCCTACACCCGCACACCCGAGCAGGCCGCGCCGATTTCGGGCGGCTGGTTCGGCGACAGCGGCGACTATCACGGTTTGACCGTTCAGGTGAGTGTGCGTCAAGTCGATGCCGAGACAGCAACCGCCGACGCGGAGGACTCATTCGGGGAGCCATGAGGGACGCCGTGACAATGAATGCCAATTCATTGCAGAATTATCTACGCCAGTTGCATCGGGACTGCGCCGGCATTGATACAGGGGCGGTGGCAAGCTATATCCCCGAACTACTGAAAGTCGATCCCGCTTCGTTCGGGATCGCTTTAATCATGGTCGATGGCCATGTTTATCAGGTAGGCGACTCCCTTCAGCCGTTCACAATCCAGTCCATCTCCAAGGCCGTCACTTACGGACTCGCCCTTGAGGATCGGGGCATTGAAGCGGTGCTGTCCAAGGTGGACGTCGAACCGTCCGGGGAAGCGTTCAATTCAATCAGCTTGGAACCGGAGACGGGCAGGCCCAGAAACCCGATGATCAACGCGGGCGCGATTGCGACGGTCAGCTTGGTTGGGGGCGACACGCCCGAGGCAAAATTCACTCGCATGCTCCAGTGCTACGAAAAATACCTAGGCCATCCGGTCGTCATGGATGAGGATGTTTACCGCTCGGAAAAGTCCACGGGGCATCGAAATCGCGCCATCGCCTACCTTTTGCGTAATTCCAATATTATTGAGAAAGACACCGACGAGGTGCTTGATGTGTATTTCAAGCAATGCTCCCTGCTCGTCACCTGCGAAGACTTGGCGCTTATCGGGGCGACACTGGCGAACAACGGAGTCAACCCGCTAACCGGCATCCGCGCTTTGCAAGACCGCTACGTCCCCGCAGTATTAAGCGTGATGAGTTCCTGCGGCATGTACGATTATTCCGGCGCTTGGATTTATACCATTGGAATGCCCGCCAAAAGCGGCGTGGGCGGGGGAATCCTGGCGGTATTGCCGGGCCAGTTCGGTCTGGCGGTGTTTTCCCCCCGGCTCGACGAGCGCGGCAATAGTGTGCGTGGCATAGCGGTCTGCAAGAAACTATCCGCCGATTTCGGGCTGCACCTGTTTCATATTGGCCGGGCCACGGCTTCGTCGGTCATCCATGCCCGTTACGATGCCGCGCAAGTCCCCTCCAGACGAACCCGCGACCCCGAACAGAACCGGGTGCTCTCCGAATTGGGCCACAAAGTCATCGTCTTGGAATTACAGGGGGATTTGGTATTTACCTCCGCCGAAATCGTGATTCATGAGTCCATGCGTGCGGTCGGGAATGCCGATTTCCTGATTCTGGACTTCACCCGCGTGGAGGAAATTGATGAGAGTGCTTTAACCTTAATCGCCGATCTCATCCAATCGATTTTCGATCTCTCGAAACACGTTCTCGTCACAGGCTATTCTCAGAAACACGGATTCGAAAAGAAAATAAAGCAAAGGATTGAGGTGGCGGCTGAGTCGCCCCTGCTCAACTGCGAAGACATCGACCATGCCTTGGAGTGGTGCGAACAGAATCTGCTTGCCAATCGAATCCCACACGCGGAAGGCGAGATGCCGCTGGCTGCCCAGAGCCTTTGCGCCGGATTCTCCGCAGAAGAACTTGAACAATTGGGGTTGATGATCGAACGCAGAAGCTATCAACAGGGAACCTATCTGTGCCGCGATGGCGACCCCGCGAACACTTTGTTTTTCATCCTCTCGGGGCAAATCACCTTAAGCGCCCCATTGGCATCCAAAAAAGCCGGACGAGTCTCGACCATTGCGGCTGGCTCGGCTTGCGGGGAAATCGCCCTGCTCGGCCAAGGCACACACTCAGCGGATGTTGTTGCGGATTTGCCGGTTATCTGCGCGGTACTGGACTGTAGCCGCTTGGAAGCGGAAACCTCTAGCGTGGCTGCTCAACTTCGCTTGAAGTTAGTCACCAATGTTGCCCGATCACTCGCCAAAAATCTCCGTCAGGCGACGCTGGAAATTAAGTCCTTGAGAAGCTGAGAACCGTGCCAATCAGGTTCCGCGTGGGCAAACGATGGAGCCGTTTGCCCCCCTTTCTACCCGGCTTGTCCAAGCGGAAATCTTGTTCGCCTAAGGTTGAGGCGGGGAGCCACCGCCGACGGCTGCCGCAGGCGGCGAATCCAACCTGTCCGCACGAAGCTGGCGCATGACTTCGACCACGCGGGCATCGTAGTCTGGCGGGAATGTCCAGTAGTTAAATCCGCTCTCGCGCAAGTTCCGGTCCAATCCACGGGCGGCGGGCGGGACGTGGAAGAGGAACTTGATCAGCACGTCGCTGCTGACCCACGGGTGGTCATACCAAAACGAATGCGAACGGCGCAAGAGTCCGGGAAGCACGTCTGGCTGGACCGATATCGTGTCGTAGTCCAGGCGAGCGGAAGCGTCGACCAGCCAGTTCGACGCCTCCTCGGAGAGTTCGGACGGATTGGGCCTGCCGAGGCGCGAAACCCCATTGACTAATCTCGAAAGCCAGAGCATCGAATCGTTAAGGTTCACCGCCACCGTGATTCGACGTGTCATGCCGATGAAGCTTGGCAACTGGTCGACGAATTTATTGAAGGCGACATCAGGGGCGGCGAAATAGACTTCACCTAGCCGCAAGCTGTCCTTGCCGCCGTCACCCTTCCTTCGCACGCCAAGGCTGGCGAGTCCGGGGGTTACAATCTGCGCTCCGGCGCTATAAGCCAACACGTTGAGGTGTTCGGCCGCCGTGTGCCGGGCGAGCAATTCGACTAGCCGCGAGAACAACGGCACGGAAAGGCGGGTGTTGGCGACATCGGTCAGATAGCGGAAGATATTGGCCGTCGAAGGCCACGCAAAGACCAGAACCACGGAATTGCGTCCGGTGAAATGATGATATTGGGCCGCTTGGGCAGCCGCGCTCTCGACGCTGGTGTTCACGCCGTGGACATAAATCGTCAAATCCTTATCGAGGCTCTGCGCAAGCGCCTCGTTGATGAGGTTGAAAAAGCCCTGCGCTTCTTGCGATGCCCATTCGGTTCCTTCCTTGCTTTCTATCTGGGCAATTTCCTCTAACGACTCCAGGCTCAACACCGGGCGGTCGCCCTCGGACGGATTCGTTGACAGCGCGTAGACGGATTCCCAGGGTTTCCCCTCGGGGCCGATGCGAACCGACGCGAGACCGAAATGCAAGGTAGAGCTGGGCAAGATCGTATAGATGCCCGAACCGCGCGGACCCAGCGGGTATCGGTTGGTCGCATAGAAAATCTGTAGTTGGTTGGTCTTTTCGAGTGTTGGGTTGACTGTGAAGGGGTTGTGTTCCCCCGTGGTGAACACGATGGGCGAGGGCATCAAGCGCGGCGGCGGTTGACAACCGGTTAGGATGATGACGGACAGCAAAACCGGCCAAGGTCGAATCATAAGCAAAACCTAATGAGATTAAGTATCCACGAGTGACTGTCGCCACGTCACCGCATGGCAAACCTGAACAGGATGGGTGCGCTTTTGATGCACCCCCATCCTTGAAAAACACTACTCCACTGCGGCTTGGGCCGGTTCCGGTTGTGCATCCAGCGCGGCTTGCGGCTTGGCCTCGCCCTCCATGGACACCGAAGTCTGGAGAATCTTGCCGCCGGACCCCTTCATCCCCTCCATCACCTTGTCCGGCGTGACACTGCTGGCCAGTCCGAACCCGCATAATAGATGGCTTTATAACAACTGTAAAGCCAAAACTTCATCGTTAGGTTATTTCCTCAAGCTTGCTAAATTATCAAAATGGGGATTAGCGAAGCGGGCCTGGGTAAGCGAAAAGGATCGGCCGCAATGGCGGTACTCCGCGTATTGCGCCGGATGGATAAAAAGGGCAAAGGGCAAAAGCCCATGCAACCCCGGCATTTTCTCCCTGCCCCACCCCCCGAAATGAAAACGCATGACCCATGGAGCCGTTGATGCATTTCGGAGCGGGGGTGCTTCGCCAATCGGGGCTTCGCCCTTGCACCCGACACCTCGTGACGCGCCACTGCGGCCGCGACTTCAGCGAAGCGGAACTCGCCTTGGGTCAGGGCCGGGCAGTGCCAAAACAACCCCCACCTTGTCGTCAACAAAATCGAGCATCCGTCTGTATATCTAAATATTAGATATATAAATCTAATACAATCGTTTTATTAATGAGCAACGTTTATTTACAATTTGACCTGAAAACGAAAGCCTTTGAATTTTTACGGCTCCATTCAATTGCAGCTAGAAATACGGTGTCACATCATGAAAAAGCATAAATTACTGTTAATTGCCGCAACGGTCGGCGGGCTGCTAGGCGGCCATGCCCAAGTTGCGGAGGCGGCAAAGAAACCGTCCAAGGATGCGCAGATCGAAGCGCTGGTGCGGCGCTTGGAAGTGTTGGAACAGCGGCTGGCCCTTGACGAAGGTAAAGAACCGGGGAAAAAACTTGCTGCCAAAACGACGGCGGCCCAAGTGGCCGAGGCGGATCAGCCTGCCATCAAGCAATTGGATCAGAAAGTTAAAATATTAGAGCGCAAGCTAGAATTGGACCATGAGGTGGCTGCGGATGCCGCCAAAAAAGCCTCGAAAGAGGATATGAGCCCGGAAGGCTTGAGATTGACTTCGCCTGAAGGTGACCATACCATCCGTTTGCATGCTGCTCTCCAAGCAGATGCTAAATTTTTCATGGACGATAACGCAGCGACTACCATCACACCGACCGCAGGTTCAAGTTCTTATCCAAGCACCCTGCCGGGCGGACTGCCTAATGGCATCAACCTAGCCGACACGTTTCAACTCAAGCAGGCCCGTATCGGTGTACAGGGTACACTGTTCAAATACTTTGACTTCAATGTATTACCGGATTGGGGGAAGGGCGCCACCTTGTTGCAGTATGCCTATTTGGATGCACGGTATCTGCCCTACGCAAGCCTCAGCATAGGCAAGCAAAAAACCCCGCTTAGCTTGGAACGCATACAGGGTGACTCGGACGGCACCTTCTTGGAACGTGGCTATCCTACACAACTGGCTAGTAACCGCGACGTTGGCATCATGCTACACGGATCGTTTGCCAAGCCCGGTGAGAAACTCATTACCGGCGGCATTAACCCGCTAGATTCTAGAAACTTTTTTAACTACCAGCTTGGTGTGTTTAACGGTAGCGGTGACAATGGCACCGCCTCCAACATGAACGACACCGCAAACCAAGACGGCAAAGATTTTATCGGACGAATATTCGCCCATCCTTTTCAAAAATCGGGGATAAAGCCACTTGAAGGTCTTGGAGTAGGCGTGGCGGGTAGTTACTCTTCTCTCAACCAATCGACAACCGTGCTCAACAACTTGGTCAGCGCCAATGGCCAGAACACGATTGTCAATTATTCACTGCCAGGAGCCAATGCGGCCTTCCTGTCGGCAGATGGCTCACACTATCGAGTCTATCCACAACTCTACTGGTATTACGGGCCGTTCGGGTTGATGGGTGAATATGCCTTATCTTCACAGAGATTGCAGGCCACCAAAGCAGGTGCTAATCCTCAAACCCGTCATATTACCGAGAACAACCAAGCTTGGCAGGTATGGGCTTCTTATGTGCTAACCGGGGAAGACGTTACCTTCCAAGGTGTGAGGCCGCGCCAACCCTTTGATCCTTTCAATGGCAACTGGGGGGCGCTCCAATTCACTGCCCGTTACACAGAATTGGATATCGATAACTCTGTTTATGAGAACCAAGGGATTAACAATACGGCTGCTAACCGGTTTGTATTCCTAGATCCCAGCAAATCGATTACGCAAGCGACAGGTTGGGCTTTGGGCATAAACTGGTATCTGAATCGCAACGTCCTAGTCCGCAGCGATTACGAACAAACCTACTTCCATGGTGGTTCGGGAACCGCAACGAATGTCCTGAGCCGTCAAATGGAAAAAGTGTTCTCTACACGCGTCCAAGTTTCTTTTTAACTTAATGAAGGCTAGGCTTGAAGGTCTAGCCTGAAATCCACCATTCAACTGAGAGATATAACCTGTGAATACATTTTACATACACTTTTTGAAGCTCTTGCTAACCATCGCATTGATCGGCACGGCGACAGCCCAAGCTGCCGATGTGAAGCTGCTCAACGTGTCTTATGACCCGACCCGAGAGTTGTATCAGGAGTACAACGCCGCCTTCGCCAAGCACTGGAAGGAAACAACCGGGCAGACCATCGAAATCCAGCAATCCCACGGCGGCAGCGGCAAACAGGCACGCAGTGTCATCGACGGATTGGATGCGGACGTGGTGACCTTGGCTCTGGCTTACGATGTGGACCAGCTTTATCAAAAAGCCAAGCTGATTCCTGAAGACTGGCAATCCCGCTTGCCCAATAATAGCGCCCCCTACACCTCGACGGCGGTTTTCCTAGTGCGGGCGGGCAATCCCAAAGGCATCAAGGACTGGGATGATTTGGTCAAGCCTGGTGTCTCCGTGGTCACGCCCAACCCGAAAACCTCGGGCGGTGCCCGCTGGAATTACCTCGCGGCTTATGGCTATGCCTTGAAGAAATATGGCAGCGACGATGCCGCAAAAGATTTCCTCAAGAAACTCTACAAGAATGTTGCCGTTCTCGACACCGGGGCGAGGGGGGCCACGGTGTCCTTCGTCGAACGGGAAATTGGCGATGTGCTCATTGCATGGGAGAACGAGGCATATCTGTCCTTAAAGGAATATGGGGCGGACAAATATCAAGTGGTGGTGCCGTCGGTGAGCATCCTGGCCGAGCCATCGGTTGCCGTGGTCGACAAGGTGGCCAATAAACATGGAACCGAAAAAGCCGCCAAGGAATATCTGGAATACCTTTACAGCAAGGAAGGACAGGACATTGCCGCGAAAAATTTCTATCGCCCGCGCGACCCCGAAATCCTGGCGAAATACGGCAAACAGTTCAAGGCTTTGAACCTGTTTACCATCGACGAGGTATTCGGTGGGTGGAACAAGGCGCACGCCACCCATTTTGCCGACGGCGGGGCGTTTGACCAGATTTATTCACAGTAAGGAAGGAACTGTGTCCATTTCAGCCATCAATCTGGATAGGGCGATAGACGCAGATTTTATTGGGATTTTAAAACCATGCCATTACGCGATTTAACCGAGTATTTTAATCAGCGCATCAGCGAGGAACAGGGCCTTTCCGAACCGCCTTTGTTTGTCCGGGAGGGGCAAGTGGAAAGCCGTGCAGGGGGATTGCGTCTGGTCACCGAATTCCACCCCATACGCAGGGCCAAAACCCCTTCCGTCATCATGGGCCATGATGCCACGCTGCGGGCCTTTCCGCCGGAAACCAGCCAAACGATTGCAGCCAAGATTTTCCATTTGGCGGAAGCCGCAGACATTGTCAACTTGGACCGGCTGTGCAGGACCCTGCACATGCTGAATTACCTGCCCATCGCCCACGAAAACGGCACCCTTTTTCTGCATGTGCATCCGCGCCATGTGCTGGGAGTCAAGCGCGACCATGGTGCTTATTTCGAGGAGGTTATCTTTCGTTGCGGCCTTTCACCCCGGCGGGTGGTGATTTCGGTGGCGATTAGCCCGCTGTATGACCGCCAATTCACTCTGCTCCAAGAGGGTTTGATGAATTACCGGAAGCGGGGTTATAGCACCGCGATAAAGTTCGACGAACAAGCCAGCGAACCCTTTTTTGAACGCTATTGCATCGAATTCCTCCATCGCATCATGCCGGACTTTGTTCGCCTGGACGGCAGGTTCTTTTCCCAACTGCGTCGTAGTGAGGAGTTTCGCGAACGAAAAACTTCGCTATTGTCGGTTATTTACCGTTTGGATACCGAGCTATTAGTGGAAGGCATCAAAGATGAAAATGATGCGCAATTGGCTGGGAGTTTGCGTCCAGCCTATGTCAAGGGCGATTATTACGAGCAATTTCGCTCATTTAGAATTTCGCGGGGGCAATCCCTTGTGGTTGCCCAAACAGGATAGACACAAGGGCAGTCCCTACAGGCACCAATAGGTATTCACCGTGGGTAATGGCGCACCGCGTTGACATGAAAAACATTAACAGGAACAAAAAACCATGAGTCAAAGTCGCATTATGCCAGGGTTTCGTCCAGCACTTGGCTTTACGCTGTTCTATCTAGGGCTGGTAGTACTCATTCCCTTGAGTACGCTCATTTTTAAAAGCCTACAACTCGGTTGGCAAGATTATGTCAATATCATTACTCATAACCGGGTGCTGGCCGCCTTTCGAGTCAGTTTTGTCTCGGCTTTGGTTGCCGCTGCAATTGCCAGTTTCTTTGGTTTTATTATCGCATGGGTATTTACGCGCTATTCATTTACAGGTAAGAAACTAATGGATGCGCTGATCGATTTGCCGTTTGCTTTACCGACTGCGGTTGCGGGTATTGTGTTGGCGACTATTTTTCAGCCTAGTGGCATTTTAGGTAAGTTCCTTATCGGTAGTTTTAATTTGCGCATTGCTTATACTCCATCAGGTATTGTAGTTGCACTTATTTTTATCAGCATTCCTTTTGTGGTACGCACCGTGGAACCGGTATTGCAGGAATTTGATTCACGTATGGAAGAGGCAGCATCCAGTTTAGGTGCAACTCGACTGCAAGTGTTTACTAAAATAATTTTTCCCAATATATTTCCAGCACTCTTGACAGGTTTTGCTTTAGCATTTGCCAGAGGCGTTGGCGAATACGGCTCAGTGATTTTTATTGCAGGGAATATTCCATACATTTCTGAAATCGTGCCGCTGTTAATCGTGACGAAGTTAGAGCAATACGAATACGCAGGGGCAACTGCCATTGCGTTAACCATGCTGGTCATTTCTTTCGCGCTACTGTTGTTTATTAATTTATTACAGATGTGGATACGCAAACGCTCTGGGCAACTTTAGTTTTACAACCAATTTTCAGGCAAAGCCTGATCACCCCACTTGAGATATATTTTATGGCTAGTTTATCATCAACTATTCGCCTACAAACGCAGATAACACAGGATGCCGCTTGGGTACGCTGGAGCTTGACGGCCATCGCCCTTGCTTTCATAGCGCTTTTTTTGTGCCTACCTTTACTCTTAATAATAACAGCAGCCTTTGCCAAAGGCTGGTCTGCTTATTGGTCAGAATTGACAGACCATGACACTCTGTCAGCAATAAAGTTAACATTATTGACAGCATTAATAACCGTGCCGTTAAACACGGTATTCGGGATTGCTGCCGCTTGGGCGATCACCCGTTTTGAATTCATCGGAAAAAGCTTGTTGACAACGCTAATTGATTTACCGTTTTCAGTGTCCCCGGTTATATCAGGTTTAATCTTTGTATTATTATTTGGAAAACAAGGGTGGTTCGGTGACTGGCTTTATACCCACGATATTAAAATTATTTTCGCAGTCCCTGGAATCATCCTCGTCACTTTGTTTGTCACTTTTCCTTTTGTTGCGCGTGAATTAATTCCCTTGATGGAGGAAATGGGCAATGAAGAAGAAGAGGCTGCATTATCTTTAGGTGCCAGCGGCTGGAAAACTTTCCTTTTCATCACTTTACCTAATATTAAATGGGCCTTGTTATACGGGATATTATTATGTAATGCCCGTGCCATGGGTGAATTTGGCGCAGTATCAGTGGTATCTGGACACATACGTGGTTTAACCAACACCCTGCCCTTGCATGTCGAAGTCAGTTATAACGAATACAATAGTGTCGCTGCTTTTGCCAGTGCCTCGATTTTAGCAGGCTTGGCAATAGTCACCTTGATTTTAAAAAGTTTTCTGGAATGGCAACAGGCGCATGACCGTGCGTAAGCTAGGCAAGCTTGCATTTTTCACCTTTATCAACCTCGGATGCAAACCATGAGTATTTTACTAAACAATATCAGCAAAAATTATGGCTCATTTTCCGCGCTCAATGACATTAATCTCGAAATACCAGCCGGGGAACTGGTGGCTTTGCTCGGTCCCTCGGGATGCGGGAAAACGACTTTATTGCGCATTATTGCCGGTCTGGAATATGCCGATGAGGGGCGGGTCCTGTTAAACGGAGTAGATGAGACTGATCAACACGTCAGTCGTCGTGGCATTGGTTTTGTCTTTCAACATTACGCCTTGTTTCGCCACATGACAGTCTTTGATAATGTGGCTTTTGGTCTGCGCGTAAAACATAAACGTGATCGCCCTAGCGAAACCATTATCAAGCAAAAAGTCCACGACTTGCTAAACTTAGTGCAGTTAGATTGGCTACATAATCGTCACCCCGATCAATTGTCGGGTGGGCAACGCCAACGTATCGCCTTGGCACGGGCGTTAGCGGTGGAACCCTCAGTGTTATTGCTGGATGAGCCCTTTGGGGCCTTGGACGCCAGTGTCCGTAAAGATTTACGAATCTGGTTACGCAATCTGCATTCACAATTACATGTCACCAGTATTTTTGTGACTCACGACCAAGAAGAGGCAATGGAAGTCGCCAGTCAAGTTGTGGTATTAAACAAAGGGATTATTGAGCAACAGGGTTCACCCAGTGACATTTATGATCATCCCGCGAATGCCTTTGTATCTAAATTCATTGGACAAACCAATGTTTTTCATGTCGACTCTCCCAGCAGACTCTGGCTGGAAAGTACTGGTTTAAGACCTGCCATGGAAACTCAAATAGCCCATGTGCGTCCGCATGATATTGAAATTACCAAAGCGGTGAATGAAAGCGGCGCGTCTGCAATAATAGAAGACTGGCAACATTTAGGCGCATTGATTCGTATCGTATTATCGAATAATCTGCCGCATAATGAGACAAACACGCTGGTTTATGCCGAAATGTCGAACGAATCATTTAAACAACTCGAATTACGCAAAGGTGATAAAGTGGATGTACGCATACGGCAGGTGCATTGGTTTCATTGATTATAAAAATGGAGCTTTACCTTCGTGAACTTAAGTCAAATCGAATTATTGCGGGTACTGCAAGAAACTAATTTAAATTTATCAAAAGCCGCCGATAAGATGCACATTGTGCAATCGGCAGCCAGTCGGCAGCTACAGATGTTTGAAGCAGAAATCGGCTCGCCCCTATTTGAACGCCAAGGAAAAAGGCTGGTAGGCATGACCGTGATAGGAGAACGCATCATGCAAGAAGTTGCCATCATCAACCAGGCAAAAAACAATATTCAAGTTATTGCCAGCGATTATATGGATAGCGATAAAGGTACGCTACATATTGCCACTACGCACACCCAAGCCAAATATTTTTTACCCCGACCGATACAGCGGTTTAGGGCTAAATATCCTAACGTCAGCATCTACATGGTACAGGCTTCACCTGAACAGCTTATTACTCAACTCAATACAGGAAAAGCCGACATTGCGATCTGTACGGAAAAAGTCGATGAGGAAAATGATTTAGTCATAGAGAAATGCTACGAATGGCATCACGCCATCGTAGTCCCCGAGGGGCATCCATTATGTACAGGCACTATTTCGCTGCAACGTTTGGCAACGTTTCCCATACTGACCTATAGCTTTGGTTTTACAGGGCGATCAACCATTGAGCGTGCTTTTGAACCGACACACTTAACGCTGGATATTGTCCTAGCCGCTGCCGATACCGATGTGATAAAAACCTATGTGCGTTTAGGCTTAGGCGTGGGAATTATTGCAGGCATGGCCTACGATCCTTTACTTGATTCAGATTTAGTGATGCGTGATTTAGGCGACTTAATACCCAGCTCATTTACCAAAATTGCGTATCTAAAAAATAGTTATATTCCTTTGTTCGGGCAACATTTTATTGAAGAGTTGCGGATTGCCGCCAAAGAGTTTGGCTAAAGCGTTATTCAGTCGTAGGTCGGCATCCCCATGCCGACGGTTCGACTTCGCTCACCGGACGGCCCGTTCCAGGAGCGGAGTCGATAAGGAACGGCGGCAAAGGGTTGCCGCCCTACGTCGCAGTTGTAGGTCGGCATCCCCATGCCGACGGTCCGACTTCGCTCACCGGACGGCCCGTTCCAGGAGCGGAGTCGATAAGGAACGGCGGCAAAGGGTTGCCGCCCTACGTCGCTGGAGCGGAGTCGATAAGGAACGGCGGCAAAGGGTTGCCGCCCTACGTCGCTTTCTCAGGAATCACCTTAAGGCGGCAAAGGCTTGCCGGCCTTACGCAAAAAAAAATCGCGAGCCGCTACGCGGCGGTGGGGGAAGTCTCCCCCACAATACTGTTGAATTAAGCCTATGCAACAGAATCCGTAGGGCGGCAACCCTTTGCCGCCGAGGGAAGAACAAGTTCATTGTCGGCATGGGGATGCCGACCTACTCCTTAATTCAACAGTATTGAGTCTCCCCCACACCCCCTCTGAGTGCAGAACACTTAGAGACACAGAGTGCAGAGCGACAGAGAGCAGAGCTAAGGAACAGGGGCAGAGCGCAACACCACCACACGGAAGCCGTTGCTGTTGTAGCGGGACCCAGGTAGAAACCTGTAGCGGACGGCACAGCGCGAGTAGTCTTGACTGTCGAACCAAGAACCGCCCCGCACGACCCGGTTGGCTTCACCTTCCGTCCCCTTGCGTTCCGGCCGCCCGTATTCGTTCAAGCACCATTCCCACACATTGCCGGCCATATCAAGCACACCATAAGGCGAGGCACCCTGCGGATAAATCCCGACTGCGGTGGTTTGCCCGAGATTCAACGTCCCCGAACTGTCCCAAGTCTCGTTGATGTTGGCCCGGCCCGATTGGAATTCATCACCCCAAGGGAATTCCCGGCCATCCGTGCCACGCGCCGCCTTTTCCCATTCCTCTTCAGTCGGCAGACGCACCGTCATTCCTTCGGGCAGCAAGCCCAGCTTGTGCAGCTTGGCCGTCAACCAGCGGGTGTAGGCCACCGCATCAAACCACGTCACGGTTTCGCGGGGTTGGTTGGGACCGTTCCAGCGGCCCCGTTCTGCCCTCACCCTGCCCTCTCCCAGTGGGAGAGGGTTCTTATTGAGTCCCGCCAAACCTGCCCACCAGCGTTCGTCTTCACAACCACCATCGTCGATAAAACATTGGAATTGGCTGTTAGTGATGGGATAACGGGCGATTTTGAAGGCCGGCAGGGTTATCTTGGTTTTTTCCTCGCCATATAAAAACGGCCCTTCTGGTATTTCCACCCAGTCGATGTCGGGGATTGGTGCGATTGTAGGGGCGAATTCATTCGCCTTATTATTGCTTTTATTCTCGGCGAATGAATTCGCCCCTACAGGGAAAATAACTCCCACACCAGGCCGGTCATCCCAACCAAGCCTTCCCAATGCCCGCCACAGATGCGCCCGTTCCGGCGGGTTCATGTGCAACAAGGCATGGTCACAGGCTTGCCGCAGCGGTGTGGCGAAGCGCTCCAAGTTCCAATTCCGTCCATGCGCCACTTCCAAGCAATCGGCAAGCAATAAGGACGGATTCGGGTCTTGTTCCAAATCCCCCGGCTCCAGTTTCGGTAATAAATGGCCCAGCGCATCCAAGGCAGCTTTCGGCGAATCCTTGTCGGCAATAGTGCAGAAAAGAAAGGTCAAGGTTCGACGCCAAGCCGGTATAGTGGCGTGGTCAACCAACACCTCGGCAACGGACATGCCGATGCGCTTTAAGCGGACGGCAGCGAGGAATTCTTGGAAGCTCAGATGATAGAACGCCGCCCGCCCGTCCGAGCGGGGCAGCAACAGGCCGGAGTTGGACAACAGGTCTTCCCGTGCTTGCCGGGCATCGGCAGACCCGGTTTCGGTAGTGGGATCATTACGCTGGTAATCGGCCAAGTGGCGGAGGATTTCGTCAATGTCCACTTCGGCGGCGGGCGTGTCGCGCCATGCCGAAGAATCAAGGCAACTTCCGTCGTTCCTGTTAGCCGCTACGGAACTCGGACTCCGTGGATGGCTAGTATCGGTGGCATCCCTGCAATCTGGATTCCGGCGGTCCATGCCGGAATGACGGCCCAGGTGCATTCCCAAAGCCACGGCTTCGAGGCGATACCTGGCCCGGTCGCGCTCGTTTTCGGTCAGATAGCGTTTATACAACACCTGGCCGACGACGGCATCGTAGAGCCTATAGAAATCCTGCGGCAAGCGCTTGCCTTGGTCGTACATCACACACAGCGCAGTGAGCAGCATCGGGTTGCGGCGCAGTTCGGCAAGGTCTTCGCGTTCTTGCAGATGGACCAGCAAGCCGCTGGATTTTTCTTCGGCGTTGGGCGGGTCGGCGGCGGCGTACCAACGGCGGACGGTAACTACTCAGGTCTCTCGCTGTAAAGTGTAATTGCCAAAATGGCCCATTCCGCTTATCCTTAGGCCCCATGAACATCCGTATGCCGACCCGAGAAGAAATCCACACCGCCTTCGAGCAAGGAGAAGGGGCTGTGGTGGGGCTTTTCATTGGCGTGGGCAAGCAGTTGGAGGAACTGGCCGGGCAGTTGGAGAAGCAGGCGGCGGCGATAAAGGAGTTACAGGCCCGGCTGGC